>ENA-OQAL01000085-OQAL01000085.1-human-gut-metagenome-genome-assembly--contig:-NODE-85-length-23062-cov-2.733246_pt1 | contig 23062 bp, 30 predicted proteins | sample MGYA00242491_ERZ504519 | MGnify/ENA primary metagenome ERZ504519 (study PRJEB26092, sample SAMD00036260) | human gut metagenome | host: Homo sapiens | study: EMG produced TPA metagenomics assembly of... | reverse complement strand
AATCCGGTCGGGGGTACGACGGACAACTTTTCGAAGTTGCCACGCCTGCCAAATTGGGATGTGGTGTAATTGGCAACACAGCTGATTCTGGTTCAGCCATTCTTGGTTCGAGTCCAGGCATCCCAGCCAATGAGCCTCGCAGATGCGAGGGTTTTTTTGTTTTTCGCAAGCATGTCTGCCAGTACAACATAGTCCAAGAAAATTGCACTACCCTAGGAAGCATGACTGAATTGCAGAACGCAGCAAAAGCCGCCGCCACGCGACCGCGCATCCAACCGGCGGAAGAAGGCGACGATCGCCCGCTTTCCGTATCCGCGCGACTGGGACGATTGCAATTCCACCAATCCGGCAAATTCCGCGTGCTGCAGCTTGCCGACATTCAAGACGGGCCGAAAGTCAGCAAAGACACCGTCAAACTCATCGAAGCGTCACTGGATGCCACAAGGCCGGATATCGTCATCTTCACCGGCAATCAGATCGCAGGATATGATCCCGCATACGCGCAAACCACGCGCAAACGTCGTTGGAGCGCTGCCGCGGGGATTTCCTCCAAAACCGCTTCATCCAAGTCTTCCGAAGCGTCAGAACGGTTCGAAGCTGCGCTGGAACGCACCTGCGCATCCGTGCGCGCCACTGTCGAACAGCTCGTGCGTCCGCTTGCCGATCGCGGCATTCCGTGGGCGGTGACATTCGGCAACCACGATTTTCAATGCGGGCTCAGCAATGCGGAAATCGAAAGCATTTGCAGGGAATTTCCCGGATGCGTGAACCCTGAGCCTACGGGAGGCGAGAGCGGCCTCGGGGGCGCAAATTCTGCAAATTCTGTGGGAAGCATGGATTCTGCGGAAGCTGCAGGTTTCGTGCAACTCCGGGCGGAATCGTATTTGCCGAATCAGCGCGTATTCGCTTGCGAGCCGGGCACCTTCGCATTGCCGGTTGCCGACGTGGACCATACGACGTCCGTGCTGGGCCTGGTATTGCTGGATTCAGCGATTACGCGCGTTCCGGCGGGTACGGAAGCCCGTCCGCGGAGGCGTTGCGATTTCTTGCCGAAGTGCCGAAAGCGATGCGTGCGCAATCGCAGGAAATTGGGCGATCGCAGGAACCGGCGGTCCCGTGCATGGTATTCCAGCATTTTCCGGTGCAACAGTATTACCAACTGCTTAAGCCGGCCGCGGCGAATGCGGCGCGTGCGATTGAAGGCTACCGCAATTTCGCTGGAAAACATTACGTTTTGGATGAGGAAAAAACGCTTCCCGGCAGTATCTGGGGGAGGGTGTCAGCTGCCCGGATGCCGACAGCGGTGAATTCGCGATATTGGAACAGCATGACTATTTTGCGATTTCCGCGGGGCATGATCACCGCAACGCATTCGTTGGAACAGTGCCGGTTTCGCGAGAAATGGCCTCGGCTGATGCGCAGACGGCGGCTTCGCCAGGCAAGGTTGGCGGTCTGATGATGATCGCGTCGCCCACCAGCGGTTTCGGATCGTATGGTCCGGTGCCGCAGAAGCGGGCCGCGCGGCTGATCGAGTTCGACATCCGCCATCCGTACGAGCCGCGTACGCAGCTGCTTGAATACGGCGAATTGGTGGGCAAACCGAGCGCGGGCAAGGCGTACGCGTACGGCATGACCAGTGAATCGAAGCCCGAATCCGAAGGCGTGGATCTGCTGCATCGGCCGACATGGTGGAGCAAACTGTTGACTTGGCTGCGTAAGAAGTAGCTGAAAAGAGCGAAACGACAAATCCTGCAAGGAAATGGCAAAACTTGCGGAAGGCAGGAAATGGCAAAACCGTGTCCTGCATGCATCGCGGAACACGGTTGAGAGGCTGTATATTGCCCGTCAGCGACCGGAAGAAGCCTTAATCAAGGCGTCGGTCAAATACTTGCCGGCAGCCATAACCAGCGGGGCGTAACGGCGTCCGGGATTGGACCCCATACGACCGTCCGGGCCGGGAAATCGAAATTGCGGCAATCACCTGACCGGAAGCATTGCGAATCGGCGCGGAAATCGAGCATACGCCTTCATCGCGCTCGTTGACCGACTCGGCCCAACCGCGCTTGCGCACGGCGGTAAGCTTGGCCGCGGTGAACTTGGCGTGACGCAACCCCTGATGCAGGCGTTCGGAATCCTCCCAAGCCAGCAAAATCTGGGCCGCGGAACCGGCCTCCATCGACAGCATCGCACCAACCGGAATGGAATCACGCAAACCGGAAGCGCGCTCCACGGCGGCGATGCACACGCGCATATCGCCTTGACGGCGGTAAATCTGCGCGGATTCGCCAGTGCGATCCAGCAACGTCTGCAAAAATCGGCGCGGCTGCGGTCAGCAAACGATCCTCGCCGGCAGCAGCGGCCAATTCCGCAAACGCGAGCCAAGCACGAAACGACCATGCTGATCACGCAACACAAAACGGTGACGCTCCAACGCAATCGCCAGTCGATGCGCGGTCGGTCGGGCCAAGCCCGTCGAGGAACCAGCTGTCCGAGCGTTGCCGGACCGGATTCAAGCGCGTCAAGGATTTTGACGGTCTTGTCAAGCACACCCACACCGGAATGAATCTCATTGCTTTGAGAAGACGTCGTGTGGTGGGTCTCAGCTGGAAGCTCAGTCTCATCCGACTGCGATTCAGGCATGGTGGTGCTTGTATTCGAAGAAGTCATAAGAGGGATTATGCCATCTCACATATTGAAATGCAAAATGTACGCAATGTCGGACTGCGGTAGAGCAGGTATTTTAATCTTTACTCAGTTATGGAAAAGCTGGAAAAAATCTGAATTTTCAACGATTTTGTAGGTACATACGGGGAGATATGCCACAATCGCAGCGATTTTGACATGATCTGGAGTGAACTTGGCGCATATGTGATGTGTGCGTTGCATGCAAGTATCTCATATACCGGCATAAACGCGTTCGAACCAGGCTCGAACACCATAGGCTTATAGCACGAACAACGCGGGTTGGCAATACCGCGAGGAAAAAGCGAGGAAAAATTCGAGGAGGTCCCACAATGGGAACGACATTGGCCGAGAAGGTCTGGGCCGATCATTTGGTACGCAAGGGTAGCGATGGGGCTCCCGACTTGCTGTACATTGATCTGATGCTCATGCACGAAGTTACCAGTCCGCAGGCATTCGAAGGCTTGCGACTGGCCGGACGCAAGCCACGTCACCTTGACCAGCTGATCGCAACGGAAGATCACAACACGCCGACTGCCGACATCGACCGCCCGAATCCGGATAAGATCTCCGCGCTGCAGCTAAGCACGCTCGAAAAGAACTGCAAGGATTTCGGCGTACGTCTGTGCCCGCTGGGAGACGCCGATCAGGGCGTGGTGCACGCGTTCGCGCCGGTGCTGGGCCTGACGCAGCCGGGCATGACGATCGTGTGCGGTGACTCGCACACCTCCACGCACGGCGCGTTCGGTGCCATGGCCATCGGCATCGGCACCTCCGAAGTCGAACATGTTATGGCAACGCAGACCCTGAGCCTGAAGCCGTTCAAAACCATGGCCGTGAATATCGAAGGTGAACTGCCGAAGGGCGTCACCGCAAAAGACATTATTCTTGCGATTATCGCGAAGATCGGCACCGGCGGCGGTCAGGGACACGTCATTGAATATCGTGGTGAGGCCATCAAGAAACTGTCGATGGACGCACGCATGACCATCTGCAACATGTCGATCGAAGCGGGCGCTCGCGCGGCATGATCGCGCGGACGAAGTGACGTCGAATATCTGAAGGGACGCCCCGCATGCGCCGGGAAGGTGAAATGTGGGACAAGGCCATCGAATACTGGAAGACGCTGAAAACCGATGACGACGCCGTATTCGACAAGGAAGTGACCATCAAGGCCGAAGATCTCGAGCCGTATGTGACGTGGGGCACCAACCCGGGTCAGGGCATCAAGATTTCCGGCGTGGTGCCGGATCCGGCTTCGTTCAACGATGAAACCGAGCGCACCGCGGCCGAGCGTGCCATTGCCTACATGGCTTGACGCCGGGCATGCGCATCAAAGACATTGCCGTGGATACCGTGTTCATCGGCTCCTGCACCAACGGACGTCTCGAGGATCTGCGTGTGGCCGCTTCCATTATGAAGGGGCATCACAAGGCCGAAAACATTCACCGCGTGCTCGTGGTGCCGGCCTCCTCTCGCGTGCGTTTGCAGGCGGAAAAGGAAGGACTTGACAAGATCTTCAAGGACTTCGGTGCCGAATGGCGTAACGCAGGCTGCTCCATGTGCCTGGGCATGAACCCCGACAAGATGGTGGCCCGCGAACGTTCCATCTCCACTTCGAACCGCAATTTCGAAGGTCGACAGGGCAAGGGGTCGCGTACGCATCTGGCGTCGCCGGCGGTCGCCGCCGCAACGGCCATCCGCGGTACCATCTCGTCTCCGGCTGATCTGTGAATCGTTGAGAATGCTTGAAAACCTGAGAAATCTTGGATTTCCGGCATTCTGTGAATCGTTACATCGAAAGAAATAGTGAAATGGAAAAACTGACTACTCTTACCGGCGTGGCCGTGCCGCTTCGCCGTTCCAATGTCGATACTGACCAGATTATTCCAGCCGTGTTCTTGAAGCGCGTGCAGAAGTCCGGTTTCGACGACGCGCTGTTCTATGCATGGCGTCGCGATCCGGAATTCGTGCTCAACCAGCCGGAATACAAGCGGGGCAAGATTCTCGTTGCCGGACCGGATTTCGGTATCGGATCTTCTCGTGAACATGCCGTGTGGGCATTGCATGATTACGGCTTCCGCGTGGTGATTTCGTCTCGTTTCGCCGACATTTTCTACGGCAACACCGCGAAGAACGGCGTGCTGGCTGCGATTATGCCGCAGGAATCCGTTGAGCTGCTGTGGAAGCTGCTTGACGAGGAGCCGGGCCGTGATATGACGGTGAGCCTGGAGGATCGCACGGTGACGTGCGGCGACGTGACGCTGCCGTTCGAAGTGAACGACTATACCCGTTGGCGCCTGATGAACGGCTATGACGATATCGATCTGACGTTGCAGTATGAAGACGATATTGTGACATACGAGAAGATGCGTGCCGAAAAGTTCCCGTTCAAGCCGAAGACGCTGCCGGCGAAGCGTGAGCCGGAGCAGTTGATCGCGTCCGCGCGCGAAGGCGAATACCCGGATTGGCAGGGCCCGCTTGCCGATCGCGGCATCATCTGAGTTGGCGGCTGGCTAGGTGCGCGGGCTGTTTGCGGGGTGATTCCTCCAGTGGGTGGACGGAACACCCCGCTTGCGTTGTTGCGCGGGCTGTTTGCGGGAGGATTTTTCCAGTGGGTGGAAGAATTGGGACGTCGGGATGATTGTTCGCGGGAGGATTCTTCCAGTGACTGGAAGGATTGGGATGTTATGTGATGCGTGAGCGGGAGGATTCTTCCAGTAGGTGGATGTTTTTGGACTTTGAGACGGTCCGTAGCGGGGTGATTCCTCCACTGGGTGGAGGTTTTGGGACGATTAGGGGACTCATATTGTCCGGATTCCTCCAGTGACTGGAAGGATTGGGACGTGGGATTGCTGATTATGTGAGATTTGCGCGGGTTTTGCATATGAGACGCGCTATGGTGGGCTTATTGTTTCGTGCTTTCGTAGCTTTCGGAGAGAAAAATGAGCCAGGGTTTTTGCGCCGTTTTATGATGTCAATCGCACGTATGAAGACAACTATTTGCAAGGGCCGTTCGGCGCGTTTGCCGAAGTGTTGCGGGCTGATGCGTCCGATTCTGCGGGATCGGTCACGTCTGTTGTTGCTGAGGTTGCGTCCGATTCCTCCAGTGAGGTTCAGGGCGTTCAGACCATTCAGGCCGCTCAAGCGCAGGAATTCCTTGGTTTTCGTGTGAATCTGCCGTTCGGTATTCCAGCTGGTCCGCTGCTGAATGAGCGTTTCACCACGGCCGCTTTCCGTATGGGCTTCGATCTGGCGGTATACAAGACGGTTCGTTCCCGCGCATGGGGCTGCAATGCGTTCCCGAACGTGCTGGCCGTGCATCCGCGGAATGCCGATGGTTCGCTGGTTCCGGGCAGTGCCGAACTTGACGAGGGTGTGCTTGCCGATACCCGTTATGAGCTTCCGATTTCGATTTCCAACAGTTTCGGCGTTCCCTCCCGTGATCCCGACGAATGGCAGCCGGACATGCAGAAGGCAATCGCCGCAGCCGGTGACGGCCAGCTGCTGGTGCCGAGCTTCCAAGCTCCCGCGTGGAGGGCATGGATCGTGAAGCGTATATCGCCGATCATGTCACCACCGCGCATTTGGTTGCCGAAACTGGCGCTGGCCTGATGGAAATGAACACCAGCTGCCCGAATGAGGGACATAATCGTCTGTTGTGCCACGATCCGCATTTGGTCGGCGAGATTACGGAAGCGGTGAAGAACGAAATCGGCGATCGTCCGCTGATCGTGAAGCTCGCATACATTCCGAATGATGCCGATCTGGAAATCATGGTGAAGGAGACCGCCGGCCATGGCGCGGTGCAGGGTTTCTCCACCATTAACACAATCTCCGCGAAGCTGGTGGATGCGAACGGCAATCAGCATTGCCAGGCGCGGGGCGTGACCGTTCGGGCGTATGTGGCAATGCGATTCGTGGTGCAGGTCTCGATATGGTTGGCCGCCTGAATGCGATTCGCGAGAAGCTGGGTCTTGATTTTGCGATCGTTGGCGTGGGCGGTGTGATTCGTCCGGAAGATTACAAGGCGTACCGCGAGGCTGGTGCAAACGCGGTGATGAGCGCTACGGGTGCCATGTGGAACGCCCGTTTGGCGCAAGACATTAAAGCCGCACTGTAGTCACAGGTTCAATTGCGCCTGATTTGCGCTCTGTTGCGTTTCACCGTCCATTTTTCCCATTCGCTGGAAGGATTAGTGCAGCACGGGGGGTAGCTGTCCGTCCTGATTCTTCCAGTGACTGGAGGGTTTTGCCCGCTGAGATGCAGTTTGGTGGGATGATTCTTCCAGTGACTGGAGGTTTTTTGGACGGTGGAGGGGCTTGTACCGGGAGGATTCTTCCACCGACTGGAAGTTTTTGCCCGCTGGGATGCGGTTTGGCGGGTGGATTGTTCCAGTGGCTGGGAATTTTGGTCGAAAGTCGAACGAAATTGGGAGACACTGCGCTGAACGCGGCATTTCACGAGCCCACTACATGCCTTATGGCAAACTGAGGGTTAGTGTGTTTCAAGCTTGAACCGTATAAGGGAAGCGAAAGAGGTTGAGCGTGTCTGACAACAACAACGACATTCTGCACGTCGAAGGTGGCAAGCCGCTGAACGGCACCATCAAGGTGCGTGGCGCGAAGAACTTCGTGAGCAAGGCCATGGTGGCGGCGCTGCTCGCCCCGGGTACGTCCGTGTTGAAGAATGTTCCGGAGATTCGCGACGTGCATGTGGTCTCCGACTTGCTGCGTCTGCATGGCGTGGACGTTACGGTGGATGGCGATCACGGCGTGGTCACGATCGACGCCACGAATGTGCAGCTTGCCGATGTGGCCGACGTGGATACGCTGTCTGGTTCGTCGCGTATTCCGATTCTGTTCTCTGGCCCGCTGCTGCACCGTTTGGGTGAGGCGTTCATTCCCGGCTCTCGGCGGATGCAATATTGGCGGTCGTCCGATTGATTTCCACCTGGAAACGTTGCGCAAGTTGGGTGCCAACGTCGATAAGGAACATAAGGACGGCATTCATATCACCGCTCCGAACGGTTTGCATGGCGCGAAGATTCACCTGCCGTACCCGTCGGTGGGCGCTACCGAGCAGACGTTGCTTGCCGCCGTGCTTGCTGAGGGCAAGACGGAGCTTTCCGGCGCTGCCACCGAACCTGAAATCATGGATTTGGTGTGCGTGCTGCAGAAGATGGGCGCGATTATTTCCGTGGATGTGGATCGTACGTTCCGCATCGAGGGCGTGAAGGAACTGAAGGGCTACACGCACACTTCGCTGACCGACCGCATCGAGGCCGCTTCCTGGGCTTCCGCGGCATTGGCCACGCATGGCGACATTTTCGTCAAGGGCGCTACGCAGCCTGAAATGATGACGTTCCTGAACGTGTTCCGCAAGATTGGTGGTGAGTTCGACATCACCGATAACGGCATTCGTTTCTGGCATCCGGGCGGCGATTTGAAGCCGGTCGCGATCGAAACCGACGTGCATCCGGGCTTCATGACCGACTGGCAGCAGCCGCTGGTGGTGGCGTTGACGCAGGCGAAGGGCCTGTCGATCGTGCACGAAACGGTGTATGAGAATCGTTTCGGTTTCACGAAGCCACTGGTGCAGATGGGTGCCACGATTCAGCTGTATCGCGAATGCCTCGGATCGCTGCCATGCCGTTTCCAGCAGCGCAATTACAAGCATTCCGCGGTTATTTTCGGACCGACCCCGCTGACCGGCCGCGATATTGACGTGCCGGATCTGCGTGGCGGCTTCAGCCATCTGATTGCCGCGTTGGCGGCAAAGGGCCCGTCCAATGTGCAGGGCATTTCGCTGATTGACCGCGGTTATGCCGATTTCCGTGGCAAGCTCGAAGCTCTCGGCGCAGATTTCGACTGATTTGTTGCTTGATTTATCGCTGATATAGCTTGATTGGCTTGGTAAGGCCGGTGTTCACAACAGTGGGCACCGGCTTTTTGCTTACACATTGCCGTTGCTCGTTCTCAAAAACTTAGTAATTCAGTGTATAAATTATTGAACTTAATTTAGGGGGTTATGGCGCATAATAGTGATGCAAAAGTTTTATTGTTTTGAAAATAATGCCGATTTTCGGCAGAGATTCTTTCGGAATGGCATTATGATTGTCGATATCGAATGGCGTTTGCAACGAGGTGAACAGCCGAAGATATAAGGGTTTCCCTCATCGTTATTGTGTTTACTGCATGTCCAGACGGATTCTAGGGATAGTCGCAACATCTTCGTCGTCAATCGTCCTCCAGCCTATCCACCAGTTCCGCCTTTTTCGTATATTCCGTGTTTTTGTATTTCGTGTGTGCGTCGTGCATGAGCGCAATCGTTCCAACCAAGCGGAATGGGTGGTGGCAGAATGGAACGCATGGCATCCAAAGGAAAACCCTCGCCGCGTTCCGCGGTCAAACCGTTAAGCGACGAACAAGTCGCAAAGCTCGCACAGCGTCACCATCTCGTTGACCCAACCCACGACTTTCCATGCGGGCCGCGCAAAGCCAATGAAGCCGAAATCGCGGCGCAGAATCCGAAAGCGACCCATCGTCTGCTCACCGGATGCGACATCGTATTCCGCAACCGCACCAAACTCAAGGCGTGGGCATCGAACACGTGCCGGAAACCGGTCCGTTCATCACCGCGGCCACGCACGTCACCATGTTTGACGTGTTCGTGCCCATGATCTCCATGTTCCATCAAGGCCGCCGTCCGCGCTACATGGCCAAAGCCGAAATGGCCTCGTGGCCGCTGATCGGCAAATGGTTCCAACTGGTAGGCATGCAGCCCGTGCAACGCCGTTCGGGCAAGGCGAAAGCCATTGAGGAAACCTCCGTGGAAATCCTTACCTCCGGCCGACCCCTAACCGTATGGCCGGAAGGCACGGTAACGCGCGACCCGCAGAAATGGCCGATGAGCATGAAAAACGGCGTGGGCATGATCGCGCTTGAGGCTTCGCGCCGACTCGGCTACCAGATTCCGCTGTATTGCGCGGTAACGGTGGGGCGCGGCAAGCCATCGAACCATTGGTGGCCGTGGCCGCGTAAAAAAACGTGGTCATGTGCTACGACGAGGCGCTTGATTATGCGGATCTGCTCGCCGATTGCGATTCCTGGGGTGAGGAAGTGCCGGAGGATCTCGCCAACGAACTTACCCGACGCATCCGCGTGCGCATGACCGAAATCATGGCCGAAATCCGCGGCGAACAAGCCCCCGATGGATATTGGGAGTTATCGTACGATGAGCCGAGTGAAGGACTGAATCGAAGAAGGCCGCACACGCGATTGCTGAAATGCGGTAATCGAAATACTGCCAGCCGATTGCGCATACGTATGGCGCGTATTGCGGCATATATCGCGGTGTGCGTAGCCGGCGGTAGCATAGGAAAAGCAATTTTTGAGCCAAGACTCCGGGTTATGAATGATGCCCGGAGTAATGCAAGGAGCAAATATGACGAACGTGACGGTACTGGGCGCAGGAGCTTGGGGAACCGCTTTCGGTCAGGTGCTTGCCGATGCAGGCAACAGTGTGACTATGTGGGCCATCGAACCGGAGATTGTGGAAGGCATTCGCGACCACCATCACAACGGTGTTCGCCTGCCCAGCGTGAAAGTGCTGCCAAGCAACATGACCGCCACCGGCGACCGTGCCGAAGCCGTAGCCAACGCCGACATTGTGATCGTGGCCATCGCCGCACAGTTCGCCCGCGTCGCGCTCGCCGAATTCAAGGGTCTGATTCCCGAAACCGCACTTGTCGCCTCGCTGATGAAAGGCATCGAACGCACCACCGGCAAGCGCATGGATGAAGTCGTTATGGAACGCTCGACCTGCCGGCCGACCGCTTCGCCGCGATTTCCCGGACCGAACCTGAGCAAGCAGATCGCCCGACCGCGAGCCGGCCGCAACCGTGGTCGCCTGCGAAAATCTCGACAATGCGCGCAAGATCGCAGCCGCTTGCACCACCGACTATTTCCGTGCGTTCGTAACCCGCGACGTGATCGGCTTGGAAATGTGTGGATCGCTGAAGAATGTGGTCGCGCTGGCCGTGGGCATGGCCCGCGGCGCCGGCTACGGCGAAAATACCGCCGCCATGATCGAAACCCGTGGCCTGGCCGAACTGACCGCCCTGGGCGAGGCGGCAGGCGCCGATCCGAAGACGTTCGCCGGTTTGGCTGGCGTGGGCGACCTGATCGCCACCTGCGGATCCCCGTTGAGCCGCAACTACACGTTCGGATCCAACTTGGGCAAGGGATTGAGCGTTGAGGAAGCCACCAAGGTGAGCAACGGCGTGGCCGAAGGCGTGCCGACCACCGATGCGGTGGTGGCGCTCGGCAAGCAGTACGGCGTGCCTACACCGCTCGCCACGGCCATGAGCACGTGCTTTCCGATGGCATCTCCTGCGCGCAGATGCTGTCCGAACTTTTCGGCGAAGGCATCAGCGAAGAATAAGCTTTCCGCAACATCGCGATTGCAGATAAGACCGCACTTTCAGGTGCGTTTCTTTTTATTTTTCGAGGCATGCGATTGCGTAAACGTCAATCGGAATGTGTCAATCGTCAATCGCCATATATTTCGGCAATAATAGTAAATCTGTATAAAAATAGTCTAATCGTGATTAGTCTAATCGTGATTAGACAAAGCGATTAAGCTCGGTTTTTCAGGTTGCAATCGCATCATTCCACGTTTGATTCCGTATTCTATGATTCATGAAAATAGGACATGAGTGACGGGCGTGTGTAATTATGGTTCGTCGTGTGTGGGCTGTGGGGTGCGGTTTGTATACTGAACTGCGATATTGCGAATGCGTGGTATCGCGGGCGAACAGAAGTGCGAACCGGCGCGATATTGCGAAGACAGACAGTACGGACAGTATTGGCAGACGGTATTGGGCGCGCGTGCGTTCAACGGACCAACTTATGGAGCATAAGACAAAGATGGCAAAACAGCGCATTGTGGTGATGTATGGCGGCAAGGCCGACGAGCATTCGATTTCCTGCATCTCTGCGGCGGGCGTGCTGCGCGCGTTGGATACTGACAAGTTCGAAGCCATTGAGGTGGGAATCACCAAGAACGGCGAGTGGATCGTAGGCGGCGAGGATCCACGCAAGTGGAACATGAGCGAAGGCCTGCCGATGGTGGAGAAGACGGATTCCTCCAAAGATGTGGTGCTGGATGTGGCACTCGGCCAGGATGGTTTCTTCGCTCGTGAAGATGACGGCACGCTGACTTCGCTTGGCCACGTGGACGCCGTGCTTCCGGTATTGCATGGTCCGTACGGTGAGGATGGCACGATTCAGGGCCTGTTCGAAATGATGAACGTGCCGTACGTTGGCTGCGGTGTGCTCGCTTCCGCCGCTTGCATGGACAAGCATTATACGAAGGTATTGCTGGCTGCGGCCGGTATTCCCGTGGCTCCAGGCATCACGTTGGATGTGCGCGATTATGATGCCGCTTCCGAATTCGCCGCCGAGGCGGACGAAATGCTTGCCGCGGTGCAGCAGGCCGGATTGCAGTACCCGCTGTTCGTGAAGCCGTCCCGCGCCGGTTCCAGCTTCGGCGTGACCAAGGTCGAACATGAGGGCGATGCGGCCGAGCTTGCCGCCGCAGTGTTCGAAGCGTCCCACCATGATTGGCGTGTGCTCGTGGAACAGGGCATCGACGCGCGCGAAATCGAATGCGCCGTGCTCTGCCCGAAGGCCGGCGAGGCTCCGCAGGCCAGCTGGCCGGGCGAAATCGTGCTTGACAAGCGTGCCGAGGGCGACGACCAGTTCTATGATTTCGACAGCAAGTACGTGAACTCCGACGCAAGCCATGTGGAAGTGCCCGCAAGCCTGCCGGAAGAAACTCTGAACCGCGTGCGCGAAACCGCCAAAAAGCGTTCATCGCAGTCGACGGCGCCGGCCTGAGTCGTGTCGACACCTTCGTGACGGCCGACGGCGAAGTGATGGTCAACGAAATCAACACCATGCCGGGCTTCACCCCGATTTCCATGTATCCCAAGGCATGGGAGGCAACCGGCGTGGGCTACACCGACCTGATCACCATGCTGATCGAGGGCGTGCTGCGCTGATTTCGATTGTGTGGTTGCTCGCTTTAGTCTGATTCGATTTGCATGAGACTGGCATCAATGCTGACACTGCGTTGGTGCCAGTTGACATATTCCGCCAATTTACCTGCAGTTTGGGAAAATTTTAGTTTTTTCGATTCAAAATAAACTGCATATTTACTGTAAGGTCAGTATCGCGTTGATTTGAGGGCTTATCTTCTTTCTTGTTGTTATGAACAAGGCATAAGAAAGATATTGATTTCCATGATTTCTCTGCGCAAACTGGCTGCCGGCTCTCTTGCTGCCGTTCTGGCTTTCTCCATGGCCGCCTGCGGATCGGGCAGCACGGATTCCTCCGCTGATTCCACTTCCGGCAAGGCCGTGAAGATTGATGAAAAGTCCGCAAAGGCCACTTCCTTGGCTGATTTCGGTACGATGGACGATTTGGTTGCCGCCGCCGAAAAGGAAGGCCAGCTTAACGTCATCGCACTTCCTCACAACTGGTCCAACTATGGTGAGGTCATCAACGGCTTCAAGAAGAAGTATCCGAACATTAAGATCAACGAGCTGAACCCGAACGCTTCCTCCAAGGAAGAAGTGGACGCAGCCAAGACTAACAAGGGCACCGACGCTGCCCCCGACGTGTTCGACCTCGGCTTGGCCGTGGCTTCCACCAGCACCGACAACTTCGCCTCCTACAAGGTGCAGGCCTGGGATAAGATTCCGGATTCTGTGAAGAATGCTGACGGCAAGTATTACGCCGACTACACCGGCATCATGTCGATCGGTTGGAACGCCGACAAGTACGGCGACATCAACAGCCTTGACGATCTGATGGATCCGAAGTTCGCCGGCACCGTGGCGCTGAACGGCAAGCCTGCCGAAGCCGGCGCCGCATTCAACGGTTACCTCATGATCAACCAGCTCGCAGGTGGTGACATCAACGACTTGCAGCCGGGCCTCGACTACTTCAAGAAGCTCAAGGATGCTGGCAACCTCACCACCGTTGACGTGACCGACGGAACCATCGATTCCGGCCAGACCGGCGTGGTGATGGACTGGAGCTACAACCAGGCCTCCTATCAGAAGAGCCTCAAGGAGAAGGGCGTGAACTGGAAGTTCAAGACCTTCAAGAACGCCCAGGTGGTCAGCTACTACAACCAGGCCATCAACGTGGACGCTCCGCACCCGGCCGCAGCACGCCTGTGGGAGGAATACTTGTACACCGCCGATGCTCAGAACGAATGGTTCAAGGGCGGCGCCAATCCGGTGCTCCTCAACTCCATGAAGGAAGACGGCACGGTTGACCAGGACACCCTGAAGACCGCCATCACCATCGAGGGCGATCCGGTGACCTATACAAACGATGATTCCACTCGCATCACCGAATGGCTCCAGAACAACTGGGACAAGACCATCGGCAACTGATTGGCAACCGCTCGCAAGCAACGCAAACGAGCTGGATCGCAATCGAAAATAATGCAATCTAAGGCCGGTAGACCGGCGGACACGACGGGCTGAAGCAAGTTCCCCGACGTCTTCTGCCGCAACAACCGGCCTTGAAGCATGTCTCCAGCGCAATAGCGGAATCCCACAATCCTATGCAATCTCACCGCATATCAATCGTATGAAAGCACGCATGCAACCATGACTGCAGCAATCACCCCCAAAGCGGGAGTCATCGGCGGGCGTAACGCACGCGAAGCCCGTGGAACGCGAGGAAACGGCCCCTCCGCAACCTCCGATTTCGCCACGCATCGCCGCGAAATCGTACATCGTCGTGACCATCCCGTTCTTCGCCTACACCGCCTGCTTCCTGCTTGCGCCTACCGTTATCGTGATTGTCGGCGCATTCCGAACGTCGACGGCGGATTTACCCTCAACAACTTCAGCAAACTCTTCGAAGCGAACACCATCGCCGCGTTCGCCACCTCCATTCTCGTTTCCGTGATCTCCGCACTCATTGGCGCGGTCGTGGGTGCGGTTGCCTCGTATGCGCTGGTGATTGGCGGCAAACCGAACGGACTGCTGCGCCGCATGGTCAGTGCCATTTCGTCGGTGCTCGCACAGTTCGGCGGCGTGATGCTCGCTTTCGCCTTCATCGCCACCATCGGTATCAACGGCGTCGGCACCATGCTGATCCGTCAGCTGACCGGACTGACCGTCAATCCGAACTGGTTGAGCTCCCTGCCTGGCCTAATCACGGTCTACTGCTACTTCCAGATTCCGTTGATGATTATCATCTTCCTGCCTGCGGTCGATTCGATTCGTCCGCAGTGGCGTGAGGCTTGCGAATCGCTCGGCGGTAACACCTTCCAGTATTGGACGCGCGTTGCGGGGCCGATACTGGTTCCGCGTTTCCTTTCCGCATTGCTGTTGCTGTTCGCCAGCGCGTTCTCCGCATATGCGACGGCCGCCGCATTGTTCTCACAGCGTTCGATTCTGGTGCCGCTTATGATTCAGGGCGCCATGCGCAACGAAATGGATCCGAATCAGCAGGGATTCGCGCAAGTGCTCGCCTTCGCGATGATCATCGTGGTTGCTCTGGTGATGATGCTGAGCCACGCTGTGGAAAAGAAGGCCGGACAATGGCAGTGAATCATACTGAAGCAATGCCCCCGCAGCTGCGTGCCGCCCGCGTGCGCAAGCAGCGCGTGATCAAGGCGATTATTCTCACGTTCACGCTGCTGTTCCTGTTCGTGCCACTGGTGTCTATGTTTGTGTTCACCATTCGACACCCGCTTTCCGGCAAGTGGAGTTTGGATCCGTGGATTGCGATTTTCACCGGCGATGGCAGCGCGCTTGGTGCTGACTTGTCCACATTGTGGAGCGGTCTTGGATCGTCCATGGGGATTGTGTGTGGTGACTGTGGTCATCATGCTGCTGCTCATGGTACCCACCATGTGATCGTGCACATTCGCTCCAAGCAGTTGGAACGCGCCATCGAATGGGTGGCCACCCTGCCGCTGACCATCCCCGCCATCGTGCTCGTAGTCGGCCTGGGGCCGATTTACCGTTGGCTCAGCGCCGACGTGCTCAGCACCAACCCGATCTGGCTGTGCTTCGCGTACGTTATTCTGGTGATGCCATTTGCATTCCGCGCGCTCGCTGTGGGCCTCAACTCCATTGACGTGAAAACGCTGTGCGAAGCATCCCGCTCGCTCGGAGCCTCCTGGCCGCAAGTGTTCTTCCGTGTGCTCATCCCCAACCTGTGGCAGTCGATCCTCTCTGCATCGTTCATCTCCATCGCCGTGGTGCTGGGCGAATACACCGTCGCATCGCTGCTTGGACGCATGAACCTGCAGGTGGCGCTCTACCAGCTTGGCCAATCCAATTCCCAAATCTCCACCGCCATGTCGCTGCTGGCACTACTGTTCGGCGTGATCCTGCTGGTAGCCCTCGATCTTATTTCCGACGCACTGCGTAAATCCAAAGAAAGCAACGAATCATGACTCTCGCTGATCAGAAAGCAACCATCGCACGCACTTCGGAAGCGTTCGTAAACGCCAATCCGAGCGCCGAAACCGTAACCCGAGCCGCACGCGAAGTCCTCAACGACTCCGCGGAACGCGGCGGCGGCGTGCAAATGCTTAATGTAGACAAAATCTACCCAGGAGCCACCAACAAGGCGCTCGACAACTTCAACCTAGAAATCAATCCTGGTGAAATGGTCGTGCTGCTCGGCGGCTCCGGCTGCGGCAAATCCACCGCGCTGCGTTCCCTCGCAGGCTTGGAAGACATCCAGGCCGGCCGTATTCTCGTCGGCGGCCAAGATGTGACTGGCGTGCCCGTCAACAAGCGAAACATGGCCATGGTGTTCCAGGCGTACTCGCTGTTCCCACACATGACCGCTCTGCAGAACGTGGAATTCGGGTTGGAAATCCGCGGCATGGGCAAGACGGAACGCCGTAAGCAGGCCATGGAGAAGCTGGAACTCGTAGGTCTTGCCGATCAGGCTGGCAAATACACGCAGCAGATGTCTGGCGGTCAGCAGCAGCGTGTGGCGCTCGCCCGCGCACTGGCCGTGAACCCCCGAGTGCTCCTGCTCGACGAGCCGCTTTCCGCACTTGACGCCAAAGTTCGTGTGCAGCTGCGCGACGAAATCCGCCGCATCCAGCTCGAAGCCGGCACCACCACCGTGTTCGTGACCCACGATCAGGAAGAAGCGCTCACCGTTGCCGACCGCATCGGCGTGATGAACCACGGATGTATCGAACAGATCGCCGACCCGCAGACACTGTACCGCCGTCCGGGCAGCGAATACGTGGCCACCTTTATTGGCCTGACCAACCGACTCCCAGGCATCACGAATGGTGAGGAAGCCGTGGTGTTTGGCCAGCGCGTGCCGTTGCTCGAAGCCTCCAAGCGCGACGCCTCCACCGTGCTCGTGCGACCGGAAAACCTTGTGATCACTCTAGCCGCAAACGATGGCAACATGGTAGGCGAGCATGGTCGCGTCGACATGGTGCACTTCCTCGGTGCGCTCGCCCGCGTTGACTTGACGGTTGCCGCAGGTGTGGGCCACCTGCCCGTCACCGTGCAGCTGCCGGCCAATGAGCTTCCTGCCGGCCTGACGGTTGGATCCGAAGTGGTGGTGGCTCCGCGTCCGATCGCCGCGCTCGCCGTATGAGCTGTTTCGTTGCGGACGCCATGACGACGGTCATGAGATTGTAAGCTGATATTCAGCATTCCTGTACTAAGGTGCTGAATATCAGCATTTTCGTATATGCACCCCGTGCACGTCGTCGCAAAGGCAAATATGACGTTTTCCGCAGTACCCCCAATATCCGCAGCGGCCGCAACAACCGCATCCGCAGCAGAATCCACAACAGCCATCCCAATATCAGCAACAACCGCAGTATCCGCAGCCACAAGCCAATCCTTATGAACTTTGGCTCAGGCGCGTGAAAAGCGTGTTCTCCCGCATCGGCGCAGGCATGTGCCTGATGGTGGTGATCTGGTATGCGCTTGCAACGGTGCTTTCCGGCATGCTCTATCAGGTACTGCACACCACGAATCTGCCGAATTGGGCGGTGTATGTGGCATCGGATACCCCTTTGTATCTCGTGGCCATGCCGCTCGCGGTACTGATTATGGGCAAATCGTCGGTCATTGAAACACGCAAGTTCGACATGAAGCCGGGCCAATTCTTCAAACTGCTGGTCATGTGCTTCCCGCTCATGTATGTGGGCAGTCTCATCGGCAATATGCTGGCGGCTCTGCTGTCCGGAGGCAAAGCCAGCAATTCGGTGAGCGATCTGGCCATGCAATTCGACGTGTGGAACGTGGTGTTCCTCGTGATTCTCGGACCGTTGTTCGAAGAATGGATCTTCCGCAAGGAACTCATCAGCCGCACGCGCAAATACGGCGAAAAAAACCGCGATCGTGTTCTCCGCGCTGTTCTTTGCTCTGGTGCACATGAACCTGTTCCAGTTCTTCTACGCATTCGCATTGGGTCTTATGTTCGGCTACGTGTACGTGCGCACCAGCAAACTGCGTTATTCGGTGGCCATGCACATGATCGTCAACTTCATGGGTGGCGTGGTTGCGCCGTGGGTGGTGACGAACATTGACATCGACAGTCTGATGAACGTGCTGACCAGTGCGGAAAACGGCGACGGAACGGCCATGATGCAGTGGATGGGCCAGAATGCGACGGGAATGATGATATTCGGCATCTATATGCTGCTATATTACGGTCTGATCATCGCGGGCATAGTGTTGCTTATCCGCAATCGCAAGAACTTTGAATTCTATACCGCACCGGAAGAACTGCCTCGCGGCGTTCGCACGAGCACGGCAATACTGAACGTCGGTGTAGTTACTTACATTGTAGTGACGGTTATTATTACGGCAATCAACCTAATGAGGTAATAATTCCAGTATAAAAAAGTGCCGCATGTGGAATACTGCATGCGGCACTTTTTTATATATGGGTCAATCGCGATTTCTTGTGTTCGTGAGGGGATTATGATTCCCCATTGATGGCGCGATTCTCAAGAAAATCAGCATTGGCTATGGAACGTGCCACGGCGTTGATCATGTCGGGAAGCAACGATCCCGGCTTGGCGTACGCGCACACTTCGACATTGATGCCGTAAGGGGAGTAGCCGGTCAGTCTCACTTTCGGAGGGAAGCGCGGATCGGCCAAATCGGCGGTATCGCGCTGCACGGCCTGAACCACCTGACGGGTCATCTCGTCGATGTCGGTACCGGCCTTGGCGGTAAACGGCACACGAACCAGCATCTCATTGGACGGATTGAGTTTTTCCAGTGACGCGGTGTTCAGAATCGAATTCGGAATGATCTTGACGTTGCCATTGCGCTCGCGCACCACGGTCTGACGCCAGTTGATATCTTCGACCACGCCATCGGTGCCCGCCACATTCACCAGATCGCCCGGCTGGATTACACGGCCAAGCATCAGACCGAAACCGCCGATGATGTTCGCGATCGTATCTTTCATACCGAGCGACACCGCAAGACCACCAATGCCGAGTGCGGTGAAAATCGTGGTCGGATTAATGCCGAACACCGGCTGCAGCACAGTGCCCACAGCCAACGTCCACACCACCGCGCGCAGAATATTGATGAAAATCGAAGCGTTCGGCACTTGCGAACGGTCCAGCACTTTACTCACGATTCGGGTAAGCGCCTTGTCGATAACGGCCGCAAGCAGTGCAACGACAATGAGCAGAATGATTTTTCCGGAATTGGTTTTCAGCCAATCCACAACGATTCCAATCGGTTCCATAGTGTTCTGAAGCGTCCCTTCATAAGTTTGATTCGCATGCATTACTGGTGCGCGCGACTTGCGTTCGCTGCGTCTGCGATGCGTGTTCGAGATGCGTGTTCGCAACTTGTGTTCGCACATATCCTACAGTGCGTGGCTGAGTCGGTTTGAGCGTGGGTGTGCGGGGGCGTGCGCGAGAACATGTGGGAATGCGCGTGGTGACATGTGTCCGGAGCCGTGAACGGACTAAAGTTGAGGCATGGGCAATGTTGTGGATTATGTGCGCCGCGAGTTCCGCGGGTTCGGCGAATTGGCGTTCAGCAATGTCGATTCCTTGGTGCTTTCCGAGCTTTCCTACATGCGATTGCCGGGCTTGGTTCCAGCATTCGGCGAGGCCAAGTCGGTGGCGACCGTGCCGATCCGTGACTTGCTGCGCGCCGAAAGCTACGATGAGATGTTTGTTTCGAATTCCTCTGAAATGAATGATTTATCGGCTTTCGTTTGCTGCGTGCGGTTTTGCGAATCGCCGCGATTCCGCGGGTTGCGGGTGGGGGAGTATGACGAACGTTTGGATGAGGGCGAGCAGCAGCAATTCGCTGCGATGACCTTCGATTTGGGTGCCGATTTCGGCTTATATGTTGCGTTCCGTGGCACTGACGGCACGCTCGTCGGTTGGAAAGAGGATTTTAATATGGCGGTGCGCTGCCCAGTGCGTCGCAAGAATCGGCATATCGATATGCGGACTCGATTCTGGACAGGACGGAACGTTTCCTCTCGGCGAAAAAATCACCCGACATTATGATCGGCGGGCATTCCAAAGGCGGCAATATGGCGGTATATGCGGCCATGCAAATCACGCAAAGCGATATTGAAGCGACCAACGAACGCGCGCAACGGCTCGGACTGCTGCCGGCGCTCGGAGGAAGCGTGCCGGGACGCAACTGCAGAATCTCCCGCATCTTCTCGCATGACGGTCCTGGAATGTCTCAAGTCATGGTGCATAGCCGCGCATATCAGGCAATCGCGGCACGAATCGACAAAACCGTGCCGGAATCCTCCATTATCGGCATGCTGTTGCAATCGCAAATCAAACCAACCTTCGTCAAAGCCGACGCATAAGCATTCTGCAGCATATGGGATCAAGCTGGCAAGTGACGCAATCCGGCGAATTCGAGCAGGCAAGCGAGCTGACAGGCGGTGCGCAACTCATCGGCAAAACCATTGACGGATGGTTCGACCGCGTAAGCCAGGAACAACGGGAACGGGCCATCAACCAGATATACGACATCTTCGCAGCCGCGGGGTACGGTAATATCGCTGATCTGGTGGCGAATTGGACGGATTCGCTGCCGAAAATCGTGGCAGCCGCCAGAGGTACCGACGTGCAAACGCGCGAACTCATCAAAGACGTGTTCAAGGCGATTCCAGCCAGTGCGGCGAAAGTCGCTGTCGGGGAACTGCGCAACGACAAGGAGGGGGATGCGTGATGGGCAATATTATTGACTATGCGCGCACGGAAACGCGCAGTTTCGAGGCATTGCCGTTCCGCGAGGCCGACGCATTGGTGTTGGCGCAGCTTTCGTACGACGAAGTACCGGAATGCGTGCTGCGATTGGACGATTTGGTAGCGAAATACGGTACGTTGCAGGCGCGTGCGAAGCAATTCGATATTCGGCGTCCGATCGCATCGTTGCGTATGCTGCGCAAGCCCCCGTTTGGCGGCGTGACGATTGCGCGTGCCGATGACGAGCTGAACCACGACAAGCCCGTGGCCGACCATGATGTGGAGAACGTGGGATTGGTCGATCCGCAGGTGACGCACGACTTCTACCATGCTGTGGCGGCGAATCCGCGGTTTTCCGACGTGAGATGAGCGCGTATTGCGAGCAGTTCGATGGTGGTGCGCAAACGCAGTTCGCGGCAGTGACTTTCCGGCTGCCGTCGGGAACGCTGGTTGTGGCGTTTCGGGGTACTGATGATTCGCTGGTCGGATGGAAGGAAGACTTCAACATGGCCTTCCAATACCCGGTTCCGGCACAGGTTTCCGCAGCTGAATACCTGAAAAAAGTCGCCTCGCTGTGGGATGGGCCGATACTGCTGACCGGTCACTCCAAAGGTGGTAATCTGGCCGTATATGCGGCCATGAACGCCGAAGACGAGATCAAGGACCGCGTTGAACGCATTTACTCGCTCGACGGGCCGGGTTTCCCCGAAGAAGTGGTGAAAAGTTTCGAATATGCGAGCGTGAGCGACCGCATTGTGAAAATCGTGCCGGACTCCTCGGTGGTGGGCATGGTGTTTGAAACCCCCGAACGTTGCGTGGTGGTGAAATCCGACGTGGACGGCATCATGCAGCATTTCGCCTTCTCGTGCAGATGCACGGGGGTGAATTCGCCAAGCCGAAGATGTGGCCGACAGTTCGGTGGTGTTCAACAAGTCGCTGAACGGCTGGCTTGCGGGACTTCCAAAGAACAGCGTGAGCATGCGGTCGACGCGCTGTTCTCCGTGCTTGAGGCTTCCGGTGCGGGCAGTATTTCTGCGATCGTGGCGGCCGGTCCGAAAGTGATTCCTGAAATGCTCGGCACATATGTTGGCTTGAGCAGTGCGGATCGGCGCAACATCAATCAGGCGTTGGTGATTCTGTTGCAGGCGGCGCTCGCTCGCAATCCGAAAGTTCAGCGAAAGTGAAGCGCGAATGAGGCGTGAGTACTGTGCGAACGTGGGCGGGCACTGTTCGCGTAGCGTACTTGTGTTGTAAGCGTGAATTCGTATACGACATTTTGCCGAAATTCGGTCTAGACAACTTGTACAATAAAAACGTGGTTATGAGGCAACGTGACTAATTATTAGGGGGTACTGATGCCACGACCACGTAGGGATTCGGAAATCCTGCCAGCAAAAGATCGTCTCGAAAACGCCTTCTGGGAGCTGCTTTCGGAACGCGAGTACAACAAAATCACCGTCACCGACATCGTGCGCACGGCCGACGTGAATCGCAATTCCTTCTACTATCATTTCTCCGGACTGCCGGAATTGACCGACTCCGCCATTCTGCACGCCGTCGAAGACACGCCAATGCCGGGCGTGCCAGGGCGGGATTTCAATCCTGACACCGAATGGCGCAAGCACGTCACCGCGTTGCTGCGCGATCCCGAACAGCGTCAGCGTCTCGACCGATTGGCCTTGCTGGCCGGCCCGCACAGCTCGCCGAACTCGTTTCGTCACTCAAGGAATTCGGGCGACTCACCATGATTTCCGTACTTGGACTGGATGCCGACAACCTCGATCTGAAAACCGATCTCATGCTCGATTTCACCGTCGGAGGCATGCTGGCCGTACTGCAGCGCTGGCCGAAACTGCATGAAAAACTGCCGCTCGACACCGTATTCAACGAGGACGTCGCCGTACTCGCGGCGGGCATGTTCATGTCAATGTCGAAAGCGGACATGCTCGAATACTGGCGCAGGATCTTCAGCGAAGGATTCGTACCCGGCATGGCGATTTCGCAACAGCAGCCGCCGCCTGCCAAGTGACCGTCGAAAGCCGGCTGTGACAATCCAGTGGTAGAAACGATATAGCGGCGTTTTTCCGCGGATTGTTCCGTG
>ENA-OQAL01000084-OQAL01000084.1-human-gut-metagenome-genome-assembly--contig:-NODE-84-length-23179-cov-2.833941_pt1 | contig 23179 bp, 28 predicted proteins | sample MGYA00242491_ERZ504519 | MGnify/ENA primary metagenome ERZ504519 (study PRJEB26092, sample SAMD00036260) | human gut metagenome | host: Homo sapiens | study: EMG produced TPA metagenomics assembly of... | reverse complement strand
CGACATCCGTTTTCTCAATCTGCTGGAGGAGAGCCATGTCGATTTCAGATGTATCGATTTTCCATGGTTCTGCAAGGAGAATCTGCCTCTGATAAAGGCAGTTGTGCTATATGAAAAGTTGGAAATAAGAATAAATGTATAAGATATCAAGCTTACAGATTGGACTTCAATGTTGCAGCATTTGAGGTTTAATGAGAAACAAATTCTAAATTATATTTTCTGTTTGGCGAAATCTTATTCTAAAAGGAACTCTAAATAAAAGAATCCACCTTCAGATATCTTTCTTCACTTATCCTCAAAGTATATAATCCAAACATAAATATCAGACCTATTTTCCCTATAACTGAGTAATAAAAAGATTATTCCCCAACACCGTAAACAAAGAAATAACAGAAGCACTTTAAAATGGTGTATCTAACTCACTTTTTTAAGGATAATATCCCTGTTACAGTTATCTGTAGCAGGTGATCCTTTCAAATTGGGCATTAGATGCACCCTTTTCCTTATTCCAACAAATGCGCCTCTTGTAACCTCACCAATCCCAATACATCTTCAAAAACATCTCCAGATACACCTTCAGACTCGGGAAATAGACGAAAGACTTCCAGCAAAAGAAAGGCACATGAATGGCCGTTCATTCGGAACCTCCATTTCTGGATAGCGTTTCTTTGTCCATCCAAAATAATCTCTATCGGGACAGAACAATAAACAAAAGCATAAAATATCAGGCAAAATTGTCCCGATAAAAAGAATTATAACATGACTATTGAAGATGAAATCCTCCAATACCTGCACTATCATCCTCTATCAAACAGGGTTGAGATAACGCTTGGGGATAACCAATCCTCCCAGTGGCAGGATTGTAAAAAGACTACTGGCCGATGCCGTAACCAAAGGAATGATAGAAGTACTCTAACAATAGTAGTGCCACTATTTTATAAGCAGCACTGCAATTGTTCCTTACCCCAGCAAATGCACCTCCTGTAACCTCACCAACCCCAAATACATCTTCAAGAACACCTCCTGATACACCTTCAGATCCGGGAAATAGACGAAAGACTTCCGGGCAAAAGAGAGGCACGTGAATGGCCGTTCATTCGGAACCTCCATTTCCGGATAGCGTTTCTTCGCCTGGTCAACCGCCATCTTGTTCAGTGAAGCCACGAAGTTAGCCTGGCGTATCGGATTCCATTTCGGGGTTTCAAGAATCACCATCCCATCTTTCCGCTCAGGAATAACCAAATATTCATCCTGCACGTTACGGACGTAATAGCACACAAAAGACAAGGCCTCATAGACATTATCCCCTACATGAATACCGATAACCCGTTCTTCAACCGGTGTACCGGCAAAGCATTCCGCAATCTGTTTCATGGCATACCCATGCAACAAGGCAGCATCAGAAGCCAACAGATAAGCCGGTGCGGTACGCTCTCCTCCCTTATCGATGGCAGCAAAGACAGAAGGACTCCAACAGAGATGGATGAGCTTTCCTTTTTCTTTCTCACGAAGGGAAGCGACACATAAACGGTTATCAAAGACCAAACGGGCTTCTTTCGTTTCCGGATGGAACTGGAACACGTTCCGTACCCTGTCCGGCTTATGGATATCCATCATCAGATAGCCCTGCCAACCGGACACGTGCTTTGTCTTCAAGACGGTTTCGCTTTCCTCCACATCGAAAAGATAAGACAAGAGCTTTTCTCGCTTACAACATACGAAGAGAGAAAGCTCGTCCTGTTCTTTCATCTGCTGCATATCCAAGGAAAGAACAAAAGCCAATTGCCAAGGAGTAAGCTCGGAAAAGCCATGTAATTCAATACAAGACAACGCATCCTTCTCCGGTGAGTAAACGACATATCCCCGGCCACCTATCTCATATCTCAACATGAAATCCCCCTGTTCAGTGGGATGATAATTCTGTAAAACGGTCTGATAATTCATAAAGCAAATATATTAAGTTAGTATTCATCATAATGAGAAATCGGGACCACTCTTGCGTTTCCGTTTCTTTTTGGACGGTATGAGATCATCCTCTTGCGACTTCTTCCCGCTGCCGGTAATGTCAAGTTCCGGAATGGCCATAACTCCCCCACCCTGCATATAGAAAGCCTCACGATCCACCCGCTCACGGAACTCCCCTACCCTATCGATATGTGGCGAGAGACCGACAGCCACACCATCGAAATGCTTCTGGATATTCTGATAAGTGAGCTTACGGGAAAGATCCGCACCTTTAAAGACATGAGCATTTTCCACGTTTTCCATATAAAAGGAAATCCCGTATGCGCCTTTGCTGTTTACATGTTCCGTCACACGGATCGATTCTTCCGCCAACCTTTTCTTAAAATCCTCATAGCCTAAAGAAGCGTTCAATGCCTTAAACACATGGTCATAGAGATAATGCTTCTGTTCATCGGCGCTCATGCCCCGGCCATCAAAACGAATATTACCAAAACGATATTTCTGAGGAAGTGAAACGTCCTTCAGGTAAAAGCCTGAATCCTTGATGCCATAGACATAATAGGATTTGTCCTTCTTGGTGACCAGACGCATATACAATCCTTCTTGTTCCAGGTTCCTTCGGAAATCGGATGTACTTTCGGAAAAAGAGTAGATGCGGTCAAGCTGTTGTAACAGTTCATCCTTGAACAAGGGGTTGAAAAAACCTCCTTTTTCCAGCAATGCGAAAAGGTTGTCATAGCTTTCATCCCCCAATAGGACACGCCATTCTTCATTGGCCAATTTTATTTCTTGCAAGGGTTTATTCAAAGACCGGTATGTATCGGATTGTTCCAGGACAGCCGATACCTTATCCTTGTAATTATAACTACGCATGGCTTTCTTCAAGGCCGCATCGAAATAATAGTTACGGTATTGCGCCTCTCCCAACGTGGTTCTCTTGCCTCCTTCCCTTTCCAAAGGCAACAGACCGTACTTCTGCTCCAGTTCCCTTGAGATCTTTTCGGAACGGCTGTAATTATTTCCGGAAGGAATGCTTTTGCCTTCTTCATCAATTGTGGTCAGCAGCACATGCACATGGCTGTGTGCCTTGTCGGTATTTAGGACAACGGCATAACAGGACTTTCCGTACCCCATCCTCTCGATATATTCCCCGGCAAGAGAAAGCCACTGTTCATCGGAAAGGCTTTCTCCCGGATAGAGGCTCAGAATAAATTCCGCATAAGGTAGTTTCACCCGGTCATTCAACTGGGAGATAAGTTTCATGTAGGCTGGCATGGCGGCCAGTTCGTCACCAGTGGAGGTGTAAAGCACTTTTCCGTTTCCTTCCTTGACCTTGGAAAGCTGGTATTCAATTTTCCGGCTCATGGACAGGTGGGATGAGAAAGAAGGTTGTATCTCGGCTATCATAACAATTTCCGGTTAATGGTTTCTACATCCGAAAGGTATTGGTTAATCCGATCCAATGAATACAATATATTTTCATCGGACGGAAGCGTATTGATATGTTTGGCAAGCTGGTTGATATTGGCTCCTATTTTACGAAGTTCATATATCATTTGCACATCGGTTTTCATATGCTTCTGCCTTTCAAGGCAGACTCTCTGATAAAGGAAGAAAAGGGATTTTCCCTCTTCCTTTGAACGTTGAAGAAGCTGTTCTTTCTCGGCTTCCGTCAAGCGGATCTTTATACTTATATCTCGATTCTCTTTCATATATACAGAGTATGTGAGTGTAACGAACATTGGTCGGCAGCTCGGCTGTCGCAAGGTTTTTGTACCCACAAAAACATACCTTGCATTAGCAAAGATATACAATAATACTCAGCTGTGAAACAAAACCAGACAAAAGTCTTGATTTCTTAATCCAGATTAACCGCTCACTTTGTTACAAAGTAACTACGCACATTGTAACAGGCGAACGGAAAGCCATTAGTTACAAAATACATAATTACTAATTATATTATTACAAAGTATGAACATACATACTTAACTATAATATTAATAACATACATAATTATATTCATATTTATATATGTAAATACTTATATAATTATGTAAATAAGTGTGTAATAAATTAATTATAAAAGTATGCAATTATTTAATTTATTATTTATATATTTGCGCACATACTTAAAAAACGTACATTATGGGACAAATATTACCAGGAGTAGTCGTAGCTTTGAGAATCCCAAGGGCGGGGTAGGGAAGTCTACGCTGACAGCTTTGTTTGCAGGTTATATTCATTCGCAGTCAAACGAAGAGGGGGCTTATCCATTGCCGTGGTGGATATCGACGACATGCAGAACACTATCGGAAAATTACGTGAGGACGAAGCCGAGGACGGAATCATGAAAAAGGAAGAAGAATATGAGGTTATCAATATCTCTTCCTCAGAGTTCATCAACCAACTGGATTTCCTTCAGGACAATTACGACATTATACTTGTCGATTTTCCGGGTAACCTGAAACAAAACGGTGTAGTTGAAACGCTGCACTTCGTTGACGTGATCATCATTCCCTTCGAACCGAACCAGACCGATTTAAGACCTACATTGACCTTTTACTATAACATCTATGAAGGGATTATCGAAAGCCGTCGAAAGATTGGTAAAAAGACTACCGTGCGTGGTGTTATGAACCGTGTTCTTCCGAATGTGCTGGAGTTCAAAGAAATTTTGAAAATAAAAAACCTTGCCTTTCGAGTTGATGCAAAAACTACATCAAGGATTCAAGGGTTGACTATCAACGCAATTTAAGTACGCTGAGTAAAGCGTACCATCATCCCTGTGATGCTTTCTGTGAAGAGGTATTGGAATTAATCTGTAACCATATAGGAGAATAAAGCTATGGCAACCAACAAAGAAAGGACATCATCAGCCGCCATGAGAAAACTCTTGCTGCAAAGCGCCAGTAAGAAAGAGCAGGAAATCCAGCAGATCGGAAGTGTTGCGGAAAGCACTATCCCCCAACCTGCGATTGAGCACCCCATCCATGAAGAGGTGAAAGAATCGGCTCCAGTCAAAGAAACCGTCCAAGAACCTCAGCCGGAACAAATGGAAAAGCCGGAATCCAAACCTTCCGTGCAGTCTTCTCCAAAAACAGAAGAAAGCAAAGTCTGCGGAAAAAAATTCTCGGAATATCTGGAAGAGCGAAAATTAAAGAACACCGAAGTAATCCGGATATCCAGCGAAACCCACAGAAAGCTGAAGCAGATTGCTATGGCCACTGGATTAGGAATGCACAACATCGCAAACAACATTCTTGAAGACATATTGACCAGCCATAACAAGGAGATTCAAGCGATACTGAAGAAGTATATGAGCATCTGATTCTACTTTCGGAAAAATATATACGCCTGTTCGACTGCATCCGTCGGGGCAGGCGTTATTTTTGCACACCGTTTTAGTGAAGGCCGGGCATTGAACCGGGGACACTTTTACACAACTGCGGAAAAATCCCTTTGCCTATTATCCTGGACAATATGTTAAAGAATTCAAACCTCTACTTGTTTCCACCTCAAAATTTTTTTTCCGAAAGTAAGAATACGGTAACAAAATCATTTCTTCGTTTTATTTAGGTTTTAGGGATTTAAGTATTTGTGGGACACTTTTACACAACTAATAAGGGAGGTTTTCCGTATAATCAACTATATTATTGCAAGTTAGCACTTACTGGCATCTTCTCGTAACCGGGACATTTCTGCACAACTAACCGACTATTCGGGACACTTCTGCACAACTGAACAGGAAAGTCGGGATACTTTTACACAACTAGAATCTGCATTCGGGACACTTTTACACAACTAAATCAGGAATCCGGGACACTTCTGCACAACTAAACCGGCCATTCGGGACACTTTTACACAACTGGGGGATCGGAAACAGCCGTAGTCGGGACACTTTTACACAACTAAATCAAGAAACAGCACGAAAAAAATGCTTTGGAATCTTCATTTATAGGGAGTTAGATTCACTATCTCCGTAAAAAACGTATCTTTGCATCAGTAAACAACAAGTGTCCGCCTATGAAGGAAAGTAATACACAAAAAGAGTTGAGCAGAGTCCCCAGGACTCTCAGCGAGTCTTCCAACACGAAAGTATTGGAAGTTCTATTTGATGCAGGCGGCACTGTCATGTCTGACATTATCATTTACGTGGCATCTTCACAAATGAAAGATCTGTTCGGCGACTGCTGGTTCTCCATCAACGATTTTTGTGAGGTCATGGGGTATGAACGAACCAAGTTGCAACGAAAACTGACCGAGAAGCAGCTTGATTTCCTGTTCAGCAACCAACGTCCGGTATATATCACCGAACAGAACGGCCAAAAGATAGAGCATCCGATAGAGAACACCTTTGAAGCGGCGTTATACCGTTTAGGGACATCCAACCTCAGTGTAGCATACGCCATGAACGGCAAGACGCAATATAAGTTCATTCAAATACTGGACCGCTTTGAGATAAAGGATAACTTCGGCACGAAAAAGCGCACCAAGCGGAATTACAACGTGCATCTGAGCAAAGATCTGATGAATACTTTGCTTACCGAATACAATCTGCTGGAACTGAAAGACTACCGTAACCTGCCCAACCGCAAAGGCTACCGCAAGTTTTATCTGAACCTGGCGAAAATGATTTACCTGATCAAGTATAAGATTGACCAAGGACAAGCACCTTATTTCACCGTTACGGTTGACCAACTTGCCAAGGAATTTGATGTAACGGTAAAGGACAACCATGACCGGAAGAAGAAGGTGACCAGCATCTTAAACGGTATCAACAAAAGCTGGAGAGAACCAAATTCCAATACCAGTACATCAAAGGAAAGGGGAGAAGTGGCCCTACACCGTACAGTTTTTCTTTGACCAGGAAACATTGGAATATTTCGACGAAAAGATAAAGGCGATACTGACCTCGCAATATCACGATGCGCTTAAATCATGCTTCTTGTTAAACAAGAAAGGCATTCCCGTGAGCAGACATTATCAATATAAGGATTTCTTTAAATTGGGAACCGGCGAATATTATCATGAATTTACCGCATGGCTTTATTCTGAAGAGGACAAGGAGATTAAGGAGAACATCTACCGGGATATCTATATAAAGGTAGTAGGCATTCGTCCAGAAGACCTTGCCGTCAACTTAAATCCCTAAAAGTTGGAACAAAAACCATAAAATAGTATCTTTGCAGCGGATTGTCAGAAAATTGGCAGCCCGCTTTTTACATACGTCCGTCTGTCTAACAAAAGAGTGGCATCTATCGTTAAGGAATTAACAACAACAGGCGCATGCCTGTACCAGTATGAAACTGGTACGGGGCGTGCCTTTGTTGTTGGAACGCCACGTCCATGTTAGAGGGTACGTTTCCGTACCCTTATATAAACATAAAACAAATTCAATGGTTCAAACAATTGCCACCCTGATAGATGAGACGCTCATGGTAATGGGCGCCCATCTTCACGTGCGGATGACAGACGAAGAAAAGGCGTATCTTGATGCTCATTTCGAGCTTATCCATATCAAAAAGGGAGAACACCTCGTCACCAGGGGCGAGGAAGTATGCTACCTCTATTATCTGGAATCCGGCATCGTCCGGTTATGGTTTCCGGACAAAGAGAATAGAGAGATTTCAGCACGGTTTATCCAAGCCAAAGAGTTCATCAATTTTTTCCTTTCACATGAAGAACACCATGCCCACTACAATATCAAGGCATTGGAGCCATGCAAGATCTGGAGATTGCCCAAAAAAGATCTTCATCAGCTATATGAGTTATCCATCAATTTCAACAAGCTGGCCAGAATACATTTGGTAAGATCCATCAACCGCAAAATAATAAGGGAAGAGGAGTTTTACACACTGGATGCCGAAGCGCGTTACAAAGCGCTTTTGGCCAATGAAAAATGGCTGTTACGTTCAATACCCTTAAAAGACATAGCAAGTTATATCGGCATCACGCCACAAGCATTGAGCAACATCCGAAAGCGCATATAAACCAAACCCTATAAGCCGGGCAGGACAGTTTTACACAACTAATCCTATCCGGCTTTTTTTCTGTAGAATTATTCCACACCTGCCGGTTTACGGCACATGTATTTTTTTAATGCACATTAAATAAACACGAAAGGCCCTTTAAAAGCCCTTCATAAAAATTTGTCCTCCCGTATATAATCTATATGTTTGGAGCGAAAACAACGCGATAAGCACCTTGATTCGGTTCTGCCGACAGGAATCCGCGTAAATTGGAAACACCGTATGAGACAAATAGAAAAATATATAACATTAATAACCTAAAGAGTAATTCCCATGGAACACATCAGACTGACTGCTATCAGCCTTAGCCTGCTGTTATGCACCGTAAGCGCTTTTGCGCAACGCCATTATGAGAACATCCCGGCACTTGAATTGAACTACGGCACTAACCTGTTCGGCAATGCAGGCAACTATTACAACCTGTCCTTTTCCAGATACATCAACCGGACAAGCTATTGGAAAGCCGGGTTTAGCTATTTTGAGAAACCTTACGAATATACAGCCAACCTACCGCAAGTCTCTACCTTGAACCCGGAAGAAACGATTCCCGAAACGATACATGACAAGGGTAAGGACTTTTTTGTGGACGGCGGTTATTACAGAACCCTGGCCTGCAACCTGAAATCCGTTTACTGGGGCATCGGCCTGGGAGGATTCATCGGTACAGAATACGTCCGCCACCCCGATAAGGATACAACTTCATCATCGGCCCGAAACTGGAAACGGAACTGGAAGTATTCATCCTGCCCCGAACGGCATTGCTTGCCCGCATACAACAACATTGGAATCCCCTATCCATTGACAAGTGGAACACTGTCTGGAACGTAGGAATAAAGATACTGCTCTACTAACCGACAAATCATATCACCATGCTTATTATCATATTGTTAGCCGATACAAATGTATCCGGCTGATCTCCTTATACCGTGAAATAGGCGCCATGCTGATAGGGGTAGGCTTTCTATGTGCCGGACTAGCGGTACTTAAAAAGCTGATAAGCAACCACGAGCGCACCAAAGAGGCCATCATCACCTATATCACGGCATTGGTCACTTGGCTCATTATCTGGCAACTCTTATGAACGTAGTGGATTTGATACTGGTTGCCATACTCGCCTGTGTCACGCTCACTTTTACTTTCGGAAAAAGAAGAAAGCACTTCTTCCGGAAAGGAGAAAGAGAAGCGATAAGGGAGGCGGTGCGCAAGGAAGGGCAGGAGAGAGCCTGTCCGGTCATCTGCGTGGTATTTCAGCCTGAGCTGGAAGAAGAGGAATTGGCTGCCGAGATAGCCGATATGTACCTGCATGGAAGAGCCTACTACTACTCAGGCAAACCACTGCCGGAACAGCCGAAAGAAGAGCCCATATCCATCAAGTATAAGGATGTGCAATGGGAGAGACTGAAAACGATTCAATGTTTAATTAAAAATAGGAACAAATGAAAGCAATCGAAAATGTAAGAGAAAAAGCGAACCAAGTCATTAACCGCTATGGAAAGGTTATCTTCACCTTTCTCATATTCTTCACGCTGTTGGGAACGGCACAAGTGGCGGAGGCACAAAGCGGCCTGAAGATTAACAGCCTATCCGAAGTGACAGACAAAGCCAAAGAGGGTGCGGACACCATTCTGGACGTAGCCAAATACATTTTGGCGGCGGTACTCGGCATCGCTCTGGTCTTTGTCATCTATTCGCTTGCCACGAACAATCCCCATGCCAAGGAATACCTGCTCGGCTGGATCATCGCCGTGGTAGTCATCATGGTAGCCTTCCTGATTATCTAAAAACGAAGAGCCATGAGAACCATGCGTAAAATCAACAAGCCGATCAAGTTCTTCGGTCTGTCATCGGGACAGTTCGCCATCTTCATGCTGCTGACGGCCATCATCATCATCGTGAGCATATTCAAGCAGCTGCACCCGATACTCATCATCGGAATCATTTCCGCCATTCTGTTTCTATCCGGTCTGCTGTTCCAAACCTTGAAAAAGGAACACAAGGCCGGTAACCCGGACTACCTGACCGGCCTCCGGATCAAGAACGCCACCCCCCGGCAGATAACGGACAAACGGCAGATTTCAAATTCATCCTAAAACAGCAACCATGATAGGAATCATCATACTCATATCCCTGCTAATCTGTGCGCTGTGCCTGCTGATTGCTCTGCTGTATATCCGGCAGACAGAGATAGAGGTGAAGGACAAATCCGTGGATCTGGAAAGTGTCTTGCCTATCCAGACCATCACGGAGAACGCCGTCATCAACGGGAACGGTGACATCACCGTCGGCTACCGGCTGCTTCTGCCCGAAGTGTTCACCTTGTCGGAAAGCGAGGCGCAATACATCCATGAGCGGTTGGAGGCTCTTTTGAAGCTGCTTCCGGCAGGCACGGTCATCCATCAGCAGAATTTCTACTATACGGGGCGATACCATCATGCAGAATACTCTTCCAATGCCCTGATAGCGGAGAACAACCGTCATTTCAACGGCAAGGAGATACTGAACAGTTACACCAACCTGTATGTGACGTTCACGAACGGCAGCCGAAACGGTAAGATACGCAAAAGCGCATCGGGCACCTCGCTGATGCGAAAGCTGCACTACCCGTTCAAGCAACCTTATAAGGAATATCAGCAACGGCTGACAGAAATGGAAGCCTTTCTGATGAACTTTGAGAACGGTTTGTCGTCCATCCAGCAGTTTGAGATACGCAAGATGGATGATACGGAACTGAACAACGCCATCTACGACTACGTCAACCTCTCTTACGAGACACCGGAAAACGATGCCACGCAGAAGAGCGTCAACCCTATGGCTGTCAGTGAAAGCGGAAGCATGAAAATAGGGCAGCAGCACGTTTCCATCCTTTCGCTGACCAACGAAGGCGAGCATCTTCAGGAACTGGCCGTGCCGCACACCGGCAAGTCGAAGGCATACGGGGGAAACATAGAGATACCGGACAGCATACGGAGCAAATGCTCGATGCTGTACCCCGTAGGACTTGGCCTGCCGTTCAACCACATCGTAAACATCGTGATAGAGATAACCGATCCAGATGCCACCGTAACGGCCATCGGTGCGGAGAAAGACGCGCTGAACTACATCACCAACTTCTACCCTCCGGCGGCAGAGAAGCAACGCGAGCAGGCAGCCTTCTGCGATGAGATTACCCAGTTCGACTACCAGACCGCCTATACCGCCTTCAATGTCGTGCTGAACGATACAGACCGCACCTCGCTCATGCGGAAAACCGCACTGGTACAGCAAGGCTTCAGCTTTATGAACCAAAGTTCGTGCTATGTGGAGAACGCCGAGCTGTGCAACCTGTTCTTCTGCAACATACCCGGCAATGCCAGGGCCAATTACCGGGGCTTCGTCAACACGACCAAGCAGGCCATCTGCTATCTGCAAAAAGAGGGGATGTACCTTTCGGACGAGAAAGGGCATATCTACCATGACCGTTTCGGTACTCCCGCCAAGATAAACCTCTGGGATTATCCGGCGCTGAACAAACAAGAACCGCATCGTTATCGGCCCGTCCGGTTCCGGTAAATCTTTCTGGCTGAAACAATTACATCCTGCAAAGCTATGAGCTGGGCCGGGATGTGATGATCATTGACATCGGCGGCTCTTACCGCTCGATGATAGCCTTGAACCGGGGCAAATACTTCGACTCTACCGAGCAGAAGAAATTTGCGTTCAACCCCTTCTTGTGTGACCGTGACAAGAACGGCAAATACCTGTACATCGACACCACGGATGCCGAGTCTGCCGATGACCAGATAAAGACCATCGTCGCCATTATCAGCTACATTTGGAAGGTACGTGAACCCATGCTGCCTGCCGAAAACGCCATTCTCAGGAAATCCGTCATCGGATTTTACGACTATGTGAACAATTCTTCAATAGGAGAGAAGCATGAGCGTATCTTCCCGACGCTGATAACTTACCGGGCTTATCTGAAGGAAGTGTTCAGCAAACGGATGACCGAGTTTGAGAAACAGAAATTCGAGATAGAGGAGCTGTTGCTTTTACTGGAACCCTATACGGACGGAGAGCTGTCATTCCTGCTGAACGCTACCGAGAACGTGGATATCGTGCATGACCGGCTGATAGCCTTCGATATGGAAGATGCCTCTAAGAAAGAGTACTTTCCACTCGTTGCCATCATCACCCTGCAAATGATCGTGGATAAAATCAAGAAACGCCAGGGGTTTGCCAAAGAGCTAATCATCGACGAAGCACTCGACTTCCTGCAAGACGAGAAATTCGGAGACTTCATCGCCTACCTGTACCGAACCTTCCGTAAAAAGGAGGGAAGCATCACGCTGGCCGCACAGAACATCCTGTTTTTGAAAAACATGCCGTCCAGTATCAAGGACTCCATCATCATCAACTGCGCGACCAAGATTATCCTCGACCATTCAGAACACCGGCAGAACCTGCCGGAAGTGAAAGCCGTGCTTTCCATCACGGACGAAGAGGCCTATATGATCGAGTCGTTGCAGCGCACGGAACGCTGGAGAGAGTTTTTCATCAAGATGTCGAACGATGCCTTCATCTTCCGCAACGAGGTGTCCGACTTCGCCGCCGTAGCCTTCGATTCGCGCCAGGCGACAGTAGTACGACTGAAGCAGTTGTTCAACGAAAGCGGCTCGACCTATACGGCCATCAACCGCTATCTGGAGGAAAGGAGGAAAAAGTATGGATGACGCCACCCAAGGGCTGACCGCCCTTCTAGGCTGGTCAACCGACTTCAACGGCAGCGCATACAATCTTGCCGGAAGCATTGCCGCCGCACTTTTGGGCGTTGCGCTCATTTTCGTGGTATGGGCACTCGCCACGAAAAAGGAAAATGCCAAGAGCTATCTGACAGCCTGGCTGGTATGTGTCATATTCACCCTATTATTCATCACCAACAAATAACCGTCATGAAAAGAATCATTCTCATACTCGGACTTGCCGCCTCGATAGGGCTGATGGGAACCGGGCAGTGTTCATGCCCAGTTCGTCGTGCATGATCCCGGCCACACCCTGCTGAACTCAACGGAATGGATCGCCAATGTCAAGAAATGGGTTACACAAATCAATGAAATGATCGATGCCCAGGAACTGCGGCTCGGCCTGCAAAAGATCGACCAGTTGAAGGAACTCAAATCATTGAAAGAGCTTGCCGACCTGCTGGACGACGTAGCCTGCCTGAGCAGCGACTACAGCTTTTACCTGAACGTAGGATCGAATTACCACTGCCTGAAATTTCTCAACTTTCAGCGTGTGACCGTCAATCTGAGCCTGAGTACCGACCTGCTGTTCAAGGTGGCCACCGTGACCAGTTACTTCTCGATGAACTCGGAAGGGCGCATGTCCTTTATCGAGCAGGTGAAGGAATCGGTGGAAAAAGCCGCCGAAGAGATGCGTGAGTTTAACGAATCCGTGCGTTCCACGGTCATTTACAAATCCATGAAGGGGCATAACCGGAAGACCTATTACCAGGGACGGTTGGCCGCTTTCACACGACACACCAATAAAGCGTTATGAATCAAGATAATTTTCTCTGGGGACTTCAGATCACGGACGGTCTGACGATGGAACTCGTTTCGCAAATGACAGTCATCGCCTTCGGTGTTGGTGTCATCTGCTTTATCTGCAACCTAGCATACAACTATCTCTATCACGGAGCCAGCCAGCTGTTAAGCCCGAATGAGGACAAATTTCCCGACATGATGGAAATCGCCCGTTGCCTGGTACTGTTCTTCTGCCTAAGCATATACACCCCCATCGCCCAAACCATCGTAGGCACGATGGAAGTAATCAACGAAGCCACCTCGCTGACCTCCGAGCGTGCGCAGGAATTTGCCCAGTTCATGGCACAATCAGCCATCGAACAAGGAGAGATGATTGCCGAATACGACAAACACAGCCTCCAGTCGGAGGTAGCAGCCGGAGAAGACAGCACCGGCGCCATGCAGCACGAACTGGATAAAAAGATGGAAGAGGACGAAATGACCGGTGTACGCTCCAGCGTGGAGAAGATTGTGCAGCTGCTCAACCCCGCCAACCTCGCCACCCTTGTGCTTCATGGCATTTCCGCCCTATTGGTAGGAATCATACAAGTAGTCATCTTGGGTATCGGCGTGGTCATTGTCAAGCTACTGGTCATTCTCGGCCCGTTTGTCTTTGCCGTAAGCATGTTGCCGGTCTTTCAGAAACAGTTGAGTATCTGGTTCGGTACGCTCTGCTCCGCCTGTATGGTATTCACCGTCATCAATATTCTGAACCAAATCATATGGCAGACCTTCAAGGCCATCTATACGGAAAAGTGCCGACATGGTGGACGCAGCTACGCAGCAGATACAATATTTAGGAATGGATCTCGCCCTGATTGGTGCTTATTGCAGCTGTTTCTGGCTATCCTCCAAAATCGTAGGACACAGCGATGCCGGGAAAATCATTTCGAAAACCGTGTCAATCGTCACCACGGCGGCCACCATCGCCCTGATGGGAGGCGCAGCGGCAGGCGGCAAGCTGACCAACGTAGGCGGTGCCGCCTCTATCGGGGCAAGTTTCATAAACGACAACAATAAAAAAATAGAACTATGAATCTGATGAAATTCAAAGGAGCAGATGATGCGGTCAAGCTGACTATCCGGCTTTCAGCCGGGTACTGCATCATTCTGACTATCGCTTTTGCCAGCAGTATCATCTTCCTTATCAACAAAATAGAAAAAGCATACGGCCAGGCTCTCGTCATCGACAGGCAGGGAGAAGTCTATGAGGCAAGCAGCCTGTCTGCCAGCGATATGCGGCAATACGAATACATGAACCATGTAAAGACCTTCGTAACCCACTGGTATGCCTTTGACGAGAGCAGCTACGAGAAGAACATTTCGCTTGCGCTCAACCTCATAGGCAACAAGGGGAAGGAGCTGTTGAACGAGTACAACGATGTGAATATGCTGAACTCACTCATACAAAAGAATATCCGTTACGGGGTACGCATCAAGGATGTAGAGATTAACACACAAACGATACCCGTTTCCGGAAAGATAATCTTCACGCAGACCGGGTACCGGGCACGGGGAAGCATCTCACGTAATATCGAAGCGGAGTTCACCATCTATGATATGCTGTCCCGCAGCGAGGAAAATGCGCACGGAGCCAAGATAGAAGATTGGATTGTCCGCTATTCCGAACCCGTGGAAAGCAACGGCACCAACACATCGCAGGCAGCTTCTCCGGGCAAGAATGAAAACCAGTCAGAAACCTCTAAACCAACCGACCATGGAACCGAATAAACTTATCAAAGACAAGAACAAGCTGTTGATGGCCATCCCGGTAATCCTGGGCATCCTCTTCCTTTATGTATTCTTCATCCGTGAGGACGGGAACGTGCCGTCAGGGAGTGACAGACAGGCCGCCTCGCAAGCCTTTTTGGAACCACAGTCGGAAATGGCCGACAAGGTGAACGACAAGATGGAAGCCTATAAGCAGGACAAACTGGAAGAGCAGGAGAAGGCACGCATCCTGAAAGAGTCTCAGGTCAAAGGATCTGATTTTTACTTCGAGCTGCAAAACCAGCAGGAGCGGTATGACCGTGCCACACTGGAGCGCATCCGCCGTATGCAGAACGATCCGTACAGCGAAGTCATGGCAGAATACGGAGGTGGCCGGAACGGACGCTTCTCTCATCAGCTGGAAAGCCAACTGGACGGACTGGAGGACGAGCAGGCGCTCAACGAGATTATCCGGGAAGCCAAGAAGAACTCACGCATCCGCAAGGAACTGGAAGAATCCGACAAATACCGCAAGCGCATGTATGAACGGATTGTCAATTATGACCAAGAGGGAAAAACGGAGAAAGCCGCTGCCAACCCTTCCGGCCATCCATCCGCCGACAGCCTGATGCAAAAAGGCCCGATCTACCATGCCGAAAACGGCAAGCGGGTACGCCGCCAACCGACCTCCGCACCGGGAAACAGCAACCTCTTCAGGGCTTGCATCCACGGCGACCAGACCGTAGTCACGGGCAGTACGGTACGGATGCGGTTGCTTCAGGACGTAACCCTATCCGGCATGAAGATACCGGCCAACACGCTGTTTTACGGTATCGCCACTTTGGGAGCCAACCGCCTCGATGTGGTAGTCAGCAACCTGAAGGTAGGAGACAACCTCAATCCCGTATCGGTGGTTGTCTTCGACAATGATGCCATGGAAGGTTTGAACCTGCCCAATAACCTGAAAGCCAGTGCAGCCAAGCGTATGGAACAAGGTCTTGTACAGAACATTGACATGCCGCTCTCTTCCATCGGCACGATGGCCAGCGAAGTGACCAGCGTAGTCAACGCCACCACCCAGGTAGCCAAGCAAATCTTGAACATGAGCCTCTCACAAGTGAAGGTACATCTCAAGTCCAACTACGAAATGTATATCCAAGAAGAGAGTCAGGAATCGAAGTTGCGTAGGCAAGCCGTGCAAGCGGAGTTACAGAAGCTCTATGAGCAAATGGAACAAGAGAAAACGAACAAGAAAAATCATCCCCTTCAAACATTGATAGACAAATTATGATAGACATTCTCAATTACCTGCTTGCGCTGTCAGCGGTCTTTTTCGGCTATCGGATCTACGTATCACGCCGGAACGGACGAGCCTTTAAAGAAATCCGTCCGCTGACCGTTTCTTTCGGCATTACCCTGCTTCTTCTATGGGGCATTACCGTATTCACCGCCTTTTTTTCAAGAACCGTTTAACATATCGACAACATGAAGAAATATATTTATCTACTGTTTTACTGCTTTGTGTGCAGTCTGCCGCTCTTCGCTCAGGAAAACGGCACTCCCCGGAAACAAGCCATCAGCCAAAAAGACATCTTTATCTCTTTCGACTGTGTGAAACACCTGGTATTTCCTGTGCAAGTATCTGATATCGCCATCGGCGAACAGGAGCTTGTCATGGCCAGCCGGGTAGAAGAGGCGCCCCATATCGTCAGGCTCTCGGCGCAAGCGGAAGGATTCACCGAAGAGACCAACCTGACCGTAGTCTGCATCGACGGAAGCGTTTACACCTATCACATCCGCTACCTTCCCGAAGGCGGCACGGATTCGTACCCGAACATTTACGAGGACAACGGGAAATGGCAGCACCATGACTATCAGGCAGAAGTCAGCGACCTCCATCTGGCCGAGTTCTTCTTTCCGGAGGACATCGCTTACGGAACGCCCGGCAACGAGGTGTCCTTCACTCTGGCCGCCTACAACAACCAGTTGAAAGTATCAACGCCAAAGATGCCGTGGCATATTCCAACCTGTTTGTGGTGGATAAGGCCATGAACACTTACCACATCACCATCAAACGGGGCAATACCTCCGTATTCACCTACAATTTTGATGACCAGCGCAAATATACCGCCCATGTGGATGTGAACAGCGAGGAAATGGAAAGATGCATCCAAGAGCTGCGCACCAAGAAGCGCAACATCTACAGCCTGGGGGTCATCGAGAACAAGTTTGAGTTGTCAATGGCCAATCTGTATGTGCATGAGGACTTCATGTTTTTCATCTTTGACCTGAAAAACAAATCATACATCGACTACGACATCGAGTTTGTCAAATGTTTCCAGCGTGACCAAAAGAAGAGCAAGAACGCCATCCAGCAAGAAACGACCATCGAACCTATCTATCAGAAAGATTTTGATACGAAAATCAAGGGCAAGAGCCGGAACCGGCTGATACTTGGTTTCGACAAATTCACGATACCCGATGATAAGGTATTCGAGATCGAGATTTACGAGCGAAACGGCGGGCGGCACATCAAGCTGGCCGTGTTGAACGAATACATCCTTTCCGCAGAACCCTTATACAAGCCACAGCCATGAAACTGAGAGAAGCATTAGACACCTATATGTTCGACAACGTGGGACAGTTCGGCGGCATCGCCGAATCACTGGGCTATCAGACCGAATACCGGGACGGATATTTCCGGTTCCGCAAAGACGGGGAAGAGCTGAGCATGAGCGTAAGCGAAATCAGGGAAAAAGCCGGAGCAAAGTACGATGAAAGCCTTCGTGACCAATCAAAAAGAACGTGTATCCGCCCTTTTTGACAAGGAACGTGCCAATGATCCTAAATATGTCGCCGAGCTGGAGAAGGATGGCATCAGCATCAAGCGGTGGGAGAACCTGAAGGGACATGACAAGGACGGCTTTACCGTCATCGACCATCGCCTGAAGGTATGCTACACCGGACAGTCGCTCTATGAATACGCCTACAAGCAAGGGAACATCCTCGACGGGAAAGGCACCAAGCTGGAAAAGGGTGTCATGTCTGATTTGATGGAGATACACGGCAAACCGGGGAAGCTCCGTTTCAACGATGACGGAATCTCCGTATTCTACCGCAAAGAGGCGTTGGTTATCCCGGACAAGGTGCTGGGAAAGAAGTTGGGCAAGAAAGAGAAAGAACAGCTGCTTGCCGGTGACATCGTACCCATCACCGTAAATAAGAAGGACATCCTGCTGCAAGTTGACCGGGATCTGAACTCCGTCATCCTGCGCACCAACCAGGAAATCAAGATTCCCGACATCATCGGGCAGACCAGCGAATATGGCGGCTACAAGTTAACCAAAGCCGACAAATACCTGCTCGCCAACGGCCATGCACTGGAGAACAAGCTGCTGCACAGTCCGGAAGGCTACTTCATTGCCGACATCCAACTGACGGATGACAGGAAAGGAGTCATGATACAGAACATACAGAGTATCACTCCCGGCAAGGCACAAGAGCTGATCAAGGCCATGACCCCCAAACTGGAAGCCCATGCGGCCAACATAGAAGCTGCAAAAGAGCAAAAACACGAAGAGGGGCGCAATATGGAAGCCGAGTTTAAGGAAGCGGTGGGCAAACATGACTTTGAAAAAATCGGGAAGCTCAAAGAGGAAGGATATAAACCCAGTGAAGAGTTTATCAAAGGAATCGGTAAGGAACACGGTCTGGATGAAAGGCAAACCCATGAAGTCATCCAGCTGTTCGGCACCAAGCCGGAAGAACAGGGCGAACATGAAAGGCAGGCCGCACGTCTGTTGGATGCCGCACAGACCGACAACTTTCATGTCATCCAAGAGATACAGAAAGAAGGGTACCGGCTCACTCAAGAAGACCTTACCCGGATGCGTGAAACGGGTGTGCAAGCCAACACACTGATAGCCGTACAAAAAGATTTTCGGGATGGAAGGCAGCACAAAGACACTGGGAGATGTCAAACTGGCCAGCACACCCAAACCCGACAACAGCAAGGAAATGGCCCGTCCGATAGCCAGCACCATCAACCGGGCTTTCAATGACTTATAACCTAAAAAATCAGGAATTATGGATTACGATGAATTAGTACAGAAAAACATTGCAGGAGAAATCAGTGACTTAGAGTTTCTACTTGCACAGGAAGAGCTTGCACAAGCCTATCAAGAAGAGATGGCTGCCAAGCAGCAAGAGACAAACAACCAAACGGCCAGAGAATGGCTGCTTGATTACGAGAACAGAAATCTATACCAATAAATCATGGATACAGCAAGTGATAAAGCATTACAGCGTTTCGCCGAACTGATGATCGAAAAGATAAAGCAGGTGGAAGACAACTGGCAAAAGCCTTGGTTCGGGATAAAGGGTGGGGACTTCCGCAAAATATCGAGGGAAGAACCTACAACGGAGTAAATTCCTTCATGTTGTTTCTACTTTCGGAAAAAGAGCAGTACAGCCTGCCGGTCTATATGACCTTCATGCAAGCCAAAGACAACGGCCTTAACATACTGAAAGGAGAAAAGTCATTCCCAGTCATTTACTGGAATTTCTCAGTAAGAGACAAGAACGGAAAGAAAATACCTTTCGACGTATATAAGAACCTGGATAAAAACGAGCAGCAGGAATATAAGGTCACGCCTTTCTGAAGACATACAATGTGTTTCAACGTACAGCAGACCAATCTTCAGGAAACGAAACCGGAGAAATGGGAAGCATTGAAGGAGCAATTCAAGATACCGGCCATCAAGGACGAGCAAGGGATGCTCACCGTGCCTCTGATTGATGCGATGGTACGGGAACAGCAATGGATCTGCCCCATTTATTCCAAGGAAGGAAATAGTGCTTACCATGCAAGGGGAGAAGATAACCATATCGTCGTACCCCTGAAGGGGCAGTTTAAGGACGGAGAGAATTTCTACTCCACACTACTGCATGAGATGGCGCACTCGACTGGAGAACCTGAGCATCTGAACCGGGAAAAAGGCGTGATTTTCGGAGACAAGCAATATGCCAAAGAGGAACTGGTTGCCGAACTCACCTCCGCTACCGTCGGGCAAAGCCTGGGAATATCCACCCATATCCGGGAAGAAAATGCCATGTATCTAAAAAACTGGCTGGGAGCCTTGAAAGAAGATCCCAAATTCATCTACAACATCCTTGCCGATGTAGGAAAAGCCAGCAATATGATTCAGGAACATACCGCACGGATGGAACAGTACCTCACACCGGAGGAACGGTTCACGCAGGCCGTCCTGCAAGACAACCGTCCGGTATTGGAGCAGATGAAAAACGAGGTTTTACCCCTTCATCACGGTTATTGGAAAGTGTTGCGGCAAACCATCCTACAGCCGACAACCTTGAAACGCTACACAGCACTTTCGGCATTTCGCTGCCTTCCATGGAAGCGGAGCCAGCCATGAAAAATATGAATGAGCCACAGCTCGGATTATAAACTTTTAAAAACCATCATTATGTTTACAGGACAAATTATCGGTTATGTCGGTGCGGATGCCCGGCAGAACAAGAACGGAAAAGGATTCAACTTCCATGTATCCACCAAGTACAAGAACGTGAACAACGAGGAACAGACCCTATGGGTATGCTGTTTCGTGAATTACGAGAGTAAAGTCTTTGAGTATCTGAAAAAAGGGACACAGGTATATGTCTGCGGCGATGTGTATGCCGATGTATTCCAGAAGGATGACGGTAGCCACATCCCATCCGTCAGCCTGACCGTCTCACGCATTGAGTTACTGGGAAAGGCAGAGAAAAAAGAGAGCGGTGACGAACGGCATCCGGACAACCCCAATAACAGCAACGGCCATGGAAAGAGAGAAGAAAGACCTGTCATTCATCCTGATCCTGCTATCCACGCTCATCGGGACAGCCGTACTGTTTCAGTGGGCTATCGTTACGGGATTATACGCTCCACTACGTAATCCGGCCATGTGGGAAAGGCTGATGGAGAAGGATATCCTATTCCGGTTTCTCTACGTTATCCTGATCGGAGGCCTCGCTTTTCTCTTTCCGGTTGGCAAAGTGAAAGACGAAAACAAGAAATGGGTTTACACCAGTATGACACTGGTTACGGCATCCATGCTGGTTGTCGGATTCAGCCGGTTATCAGCGTGGTATAACCTATTTGTATTTCCCATTCTATTCGTAGCGTACACGCTGCTTGTCATCAAGACTCTGCCTTATTTCATCCGGCGTCATGCCCAATCCGATGATAGCATTTTCGGGTTAAGCCGGGAAGAATCGGCTTTCTACTTCCGCTTTGAAACCGCCTCCGGGCCGCTGGTCATCCATAAGCCGCAGCAGAATGTCTATATCGACGGCGGTCCGGGAAGCGGTAAATCAGAGAGCTGGATCAAGGGAATCATCTACCAGTGCGCCGAGCGCAACTATGCCGGATTCGTGTACGATTGGGAGGGTGATCCCACCAAGGACAAGTCACCCATCCTCTCACGTATCGCATACGGAAGCATCGAACATTTCCGGAACAAGGGGATGGAAACACCCCGTTTCGCCTATATCAACTTTGTGGATATGTCACGCACGGTCAGGGTGAACGTACTTTCTCCGCAATACATGTCAAAGGGAAACGAATCGCTATTCATCCGCAATATCATCATGACACTGATGAAGAATCTGGAAGCAAGCTGGAAGGAAAAGACCGACTTTTGGGCCAACAATGCCATCAACTACGTCTATTCAATCGCCTATAAATGTTTCAAGGAAAGGAAGCTTGGTATCTGTACGCTGCCCCATGTGATAGCCCTTGCCCTTTCTGACAGCAACCTAGTATTCCACTGGCTGTCGGAAGATCCTGAAATCGCATTGAACATGTCCTCCATGCTGACCGCCTGGAAACTGGGTGCACAACAGCAGACAGCCGGAGCCGTATCATCCGCACAGACTCCGTTGGTACTCCTGAACAACAAATACATCTTCTGGGTGTTGTCGCCACTTCCCGAAGAAGAGTTCTCTTTGGATATAACCAACAAGGAACACCCAACGCTGTTATGCGTAGGCAATGCGCCCACCATCAAGGAAGCCGTTTCCCCTGCTATTTCCTGCATCGGCAGCGTCTTGATGTCACAGATGAACAATCCCGGCAAAGCGACCAGCATATTCATGGTAGATGAATTTCCGACCATCCTGTTGCAAGGCATTGACACTTTCATCGGAACCGCCCGGAAGCACAATGTCGCTACCATTCTCGCCGTTCAGGACTTCAACCAAGCGGTCAGGGACTATGGAGAGAAAAGTGCCAACATCCTGAAAGCCTCCTGCGGAACGCAGGCTTACGGTATGACCGGAAATGAGAAGACCGCCAAAGACATCGAGAACTTGCTTGGGGAGAAGAAAGAAGCGCAAGAATCTTATTCACACCAAGCCGGTGGCAATAACAGTGTCACGGAGAGCCTGCAAAAAGAAAAAGTCTTAAAGGCAAGGGACATTGCCGGACAAGCAGCCGGACACTTCATTGGCAAGATTGCCGGAGGCAAGCCGCCATTCTTCAGCGTGCAGATGGATATGTGCCGTTTTGAAGAGAAGGAGATACCCCGTTTCTCCTTACCGGTCAAACTGGGCAACGGCAAAGAAGAGATGGAACTGGAAATCCTGGAAGAGATTATCCAGCAGAACTACATCAAAATCATTGAAGATGTCAACGCCATCCTCAAAAAGATAGAGGACAAATTAAAAGAAAAGTCAGCAGTTCCGCCAACCGGGACACACAAGACAGAACAAAAAAATCATCCGATAACATTCAACAAAAGAATCCTACCATGAGAAAAATTCATTCAATTATTAGCGGCAGCCTGCTTATTGGCCGCTTCATGCAACAAAGAGGAAATCCAATCGGAAACAGACAAAGCCGGCATGTATCACATC
>ENA-OQAL01000083-OQAL01000083.1-human-gut-metagenome-genome-assembly--contig:-NODE-83-length-23365-cov-5.709614_pt1 | contig 23365 bp, 25 predicted proteins | sample MGYA00242491_ERZ504519 | MGnify/ENA primary metagenome ERZ504519 (study PRJEB26092, sample SAMD00036260) | human gut metagenome | host: Homo sapiens | study: EMG produced TPA metagenomics assembly of... | reverse complement strand
CGGCGGCGGTGGAGGCGGCGGTGGCCGCTGATCCACGACATGACGCCCGCCGTCGGACAACGTGACGCCCTATGACATTGCGATTGTCGGCATTGTGTTTGCCTACGCCCGGTCCGGCTTGAAAAGCCTACCTTTCGCCCATGGCGATTGGTAGGCTTTTCCATTGGCAGAACCTGAACGAGATGCCGTCCGACTTGGTTCCGACCCGGCTCCAACCGGCTCGCGCCTGCCGGAAGACACCACTTTCGAAGGAGAAGACATGACGTTGTTCCGTAATCTCGGACCGTTCCACACCACCGCCATCGGCCACGGCGAAATGCCGCTGACCATCGAAAACAACCGCGGCCACGACGTCGGCATCGAAACCCTGCACGCCTCGCTTGACGCCGGCTGCCGCCACATCGACACGGCATGGGCCTACTACACGCCGGGCGAAGAGGAACAGACCGGCGAAAAGCTGGTCCGCGAAGCGTTGGACACATGGAAGGGGCCGCGTGAGGAAGTCACCGTGGCCACCAAGGTCGGTCTGCGCCGCGCGTGGGATGGCGACAAGCCGATCTGGCCGCGCGACGGCAAGCCGGAACACCTCATCGAATACGGCAAGCAGTCCGCGCAGGCGCTCGGCGTCGACTCGATCGACCTGCTCTACCTGCATCGCCACGATCCGGAAGTGCCGTACAACGAGTCCTGCGAAGGTATCAAGGCGCTGCTCGACCAGGGCGTTGCCCAGTGGGCGGGTGTGTCCAACGTGAGCATCGAACAGCTCAAAATCGCACAGGAGATTCTCGGCGACAAGCTCGTTGCCGTGCAGAACCAGTATTCGCCGATCCATCTGGAAACCCAGGACACGTTGGAATACTGCGCGAAGGAAGGTCTCGCCTTCGTGTGCTGGAGTCCGCTCGGCGGCTACCGCCACCCGTACGACGAGCATCTGTTCGACCCGTTCCGCGAAGTGGCCGCCAAGCATGGCGTGAGCTACCAGCGCGTGGTGCTGGCTTGGGAGCTGGCCAAGGGCGACCACATGTTCGTGATTCCGGGCGCGCACCGTCCCGAAACCATCCTCGACTCCCTGAAGGCCGACGAGCTCGAACTCACTGACGAGGAGCTCGCCTTCCTCGGCTGAAAAAGCACTGCCCGTCCGCATTTTGTTAACCCAACCACTCAGCTCGGGCAGCAAAACACGGACGGGCATACGTTTTTGCGGAACCGGACGGCTATCGGGGATTACAGCACGGCCATCACGAAATCAGCTAGTAGTTTGACGCCGTACAGCACCACCACCGCGCCACACACGCGGTTCATCGCGGTGACGATTCGCGGGCTGAACCTGTGGCTGAACAGCGACACCAGCAGGGTGATGCCGAAGAACCACAGTGCCGACGCGGTTTCACGCCGGTGATGAACGGCGTGGACTGACCGACGGTAAGCGTCGCGCTGAACGCGCCGAGCATCAGCGTGCCGTCGATGATGGCCTGCGGATTGCACCACGTCACCACACCGGCGGTGACGATGGTGTGCAGCAGCTCGCTGTCGCCGCCGAATTTCGAAGTGACGCGTTGCGCAAAGCCCTGCGATTGCGAGGTCCGCGACTGCGGCGTTTGCGCGGCGCCATCATCGCCACCCTTGCCGGGAAACAGCAGACCCGCGCCGATACGGATGACCACCAAGCCGCCGATCGCCAGAATGGCCAGCTTCAGCCATGCGTAATCCTGCATCAGCCTGCCGATGCCGAAAAAGCAGGACAGCGACAACGACACGTCGAAAAACAGCACGATCAGCGCGGTCAGCAGCGCGCGGCGGCGCGGCTTGGTCAGCGCCGAATCGATGACGAACAGATTCTGCATACCGATCGGCGCGACATACGCCAATCCCAACGTCAGCCCTTGGAAAAAGAATCCCATACTCGCCTCTTATCCATCCAAACATATTTGGTTGGTTGTAATCAACCCAGCCAAAACCAACCAAATCGCTCATTTTGTAATCGCAGGAAAAACCTCTATCTGCGAAAAACAACGTAACCAGTGTCATATTGTATAGGTGTTGCTACAATAGGCAACCAGCCAAAAGCTGAGGTTTGGCTCAGCCAATCGCAGGACGGTCCACTGTCAGAAAGCAGATGCGCCGACCGCGGAAAACGCCGAACCATACCGACACCACCAATGTGAAGGAGCGTCATGGCACGCATCGCGCCGCTGAACATCGATTGGAAACCGGACCGTACCACCGGCGAACCCGTCACCGAACAAATCGTCGGATACATGTGCGAACAGGTGCACAGCGGCAACTGGCCGATTGGCTCGCGTCTGCCGTCGCAACGCGCGCTCGCCGAATGGTTCGGCGTGAACCGGTCCACCGTCATCGCAGCCATCAACGAGCTGTCCGACTACGGCATCGTCGAAGGGCAGCATGGAGCGGGCACGCGAATCGTCAGCAACACGTGGTCGCTGATGCTGCCGGGCGCGCCCGACTGGGCCGATTACGTGGATTCCGGCTTCTTCAAAGCCAACAACGACACCATCCAAGCCATCAACCGGTACGAGTTCACGCCGAACATGACGCGCATCGGCACCGGCGAGCTCGACCCGCGGCTCTTTCCGAAAGCCATGTGGCGGCAGGTGCTCGGCGAGGCGGCGGACGAGATCGAAACGCTCGGCTACCCGCCGCCCGAAGGCCTGCCCGAACTGCGCGAGGCCATCGCGGCGCACATGCGCGCCACCGGCGTCGACTGCACGGCAAGCCAGGTGCTGGTCACATCCGGCGCGTTGCAGGCGCTGCAGATGATTTCGGTGAGCCTGCTGCCGGCCGGCACCACCGTATACGCGGAATCGCCGAGCTACATCAAGTCGCTGCAGGTGTTCCAGTCGGCCGGCATGCATCTGGAAGGCGTGCCGATGGACGACGACGGCCTCAACGTGCAGGCATTGCGCGGCCTGCTGGCGGAAGGGGAGCTTGACGCCGGCCGTCCGGCGCCGCTCAACGCGCGCAACCGCAAAGGCAATGCGATCCTGTACACGATTCCGACCAATCACAATCCGACAGGCGTCACCATGAGCGACAAACGCCGGCATGAACTGGTCGAGCTTTCCGTGGACAGCCGACTGCCGATCATCGAGGACGGCGCCTACCGCGACCTGTATTTCGAGGATGATGCCCCGCTGCCGTCGCTGAAGGCCCTCGATGAGACCGGCATGGTCATCACGCTCGGCAGCGCGTCCAAGTCGCTGGCTCCCGGCTTGCGCATCGGATGGCTGGTCGCCGCCGAACCGATCGTGCAGCGGCTCGCCGACGTGAAAATGCAGATGGACTACGGTGCGAGCGTGCTGAGCCAGTGGACGTTCGCGCGATTCCTCACGAACGGCATGTACGACGAATACGTGGCCGGCCTGAAACGGGAGCTGCGGCACCGCCGCGACCGCGCGCTCGTTACGCTGCAGGAGAAAATGGACGGGCTCGCCCACTGGAACGTGCCGTCCGGCGGCTTCTACATTTGGATGACCTTCGACCGGCCGATACGCATGAACCGCCTGTTCCAGCTGGCCGCCGAACGTGGCGTGCTGCTCAACCCCGGCGACATCTACGATTTCGCCGCCGACAACTCCCTGCGCCTGAGCTACTCCTACACCACGCCGGAAGAGTTCGCCGACGCAGTGGACGTACTCGCCGCCGTCGCACGCGAGCTGGCGTAGCGCCTGGCGTAGCCCGAGCTTGCGTAACGGCTGGACGGGCTTTGCCTGTCCCGTGAATCTACGACAATATCTGATGGTCTTTTACGAGTAAGAGGAACATCCGTGCAAAGAAGAAACAAGCCAGAAGTGTTGGCCCCCGCAGGCAATTTGAGGGGACTGAAAACCGCGGTCGATTACGGTGCGGACGCCGTCTACTGCGGCGGCAAGGCGTTCGGCATGCGCAGCGCGCCGAAAAACCTGAGCCTCGAGGATTTCGAGGAAGGCGCACGCTACGCCCACGAGCGTGGGGCCCGCGTGTACGTCACCTTCAACGTGCTGCCGCGCAACAACGAGGTGGAAGCCATGCGCGAATACCTCGGCAAGCTGAAGGACACCGGCGTGGACGCGCTGATCGTCTCCGACATCGGCGTGATGCTCATGGCCAAGCAGGTGGCTCCGAACCTCGAACTGCATGTGAGCACGCAGGCCGGCGTCACCAACTACCAGGCCGCCAACGCGTTCTACGAACTGGGCGCACGCCGCGTGGTGCTGGCCCGCGAAATGGACCTGCAGGCCGTGCGCGACATCCGCGCCCGCATCCCCGACGACCTCGACATCGAATGCTTCGTGCACGGCGCGATGTGCATGGCCTTCTCCGGACGCTGCCTGTTCTCCAACTATCTGACCGGCCGCGACGGCAACCACGGCGAATGCGCGCAGCCGTGCCGCTGGAAGTATTCGATCGTCGAAGAGAAACGCCCCGGTCGGTATTTTCCGATCGAACAGACCGCGGAAGGCGCGTACCTGTTCAATTCGCAGGACATGAACATGCTCGCCCACATCGACGATCTGCTCGATTCGGGCGCGACGAGCCTCAAGATCGAAGGCCGTTCCAAGAGCGCCTACTACATCGCCGCCATGACGAACGCCTACAAGACGGCCGTCAACGAATACATGGTCCAGCGTGGCTTCGAAGATGCCGACGGCAATGTGCTGAAGCCGTTCCGCGACCGCGTGATCCGTCCCGGTGACCCGGAATACGGCAAGCCGGACACCGAGGATGCGATCATGGCCAACGCCGATGGCGCGTTCGCAGGCAAGCCCGACATCGACGCCATTCCCGTTGGGGGCGTGCCGTCCGGCAACGTTTCGGCTGGCAACGTTTCGTCCGGCAATATCGCGATTGGCGAGCCGGACAATCTGAGCTACCACGCACGCAGCACCCGACGCAAGTCGAACACCGCCGCCGAAATACTGCCGGAAGGCTGGCATCACGCCGGTGTACGGCCGGCACCGCATGTCACCCTGCCGGATTGGCTGCTCGACGAGCCCGACAAAGTGGCGCACCGCGACTACTCCACCGGCTTCTACTATCCGGAACACAAAGTGCAGCAAAGCACCGACCGTTCCGCATACTTCCGCGCATGGCTCGTCGTCGGCGAAGTGCTGTCATGGAGTCCGGAAGACGGAGGACGTGTGACCATCATGAGCCGCAACAAGATCGAAGCCGGCCAGGAAGTCGAATTCGTGCTGCCCGGCGCAGCCCCCTTCGCCTACACCGTGCCTGCCGGCGGTTTCCGTGACGCCGACGGCCACTGGGTCGAAGCCATCAACAACCCCGCGCACGTCTTCTCCATGCCGTGCCCACAGGAGGTGCCCGTCAACGCGGCCATCCGCTCGCGCACGAAAAAGCCGACGCTGAAAGCCGAATAGAAGACGGCAATCGCAAGCAGGCCTTCCAATCGCAAAACCAAGGAAAAACAAGACATGAGCAGCACACAATACGATGACGCGATCCTCGATTCCAACGCCATCGACCCCACTGACAAAAACGGCAACCCGATTCCCGTGACCATTCCGATCATGCTGGCCCCCGGCATCAAAGTCGTCTACACCACGCGACTCGGCGGCACCAGCGAAGGCGATTTCGCGCACTTCAACCTCGGCGGCAAATCCGGCGACAAACCGGAACACGTGCTCGCCAACCGCAAGGCGCTCGCCGACGTGCTCGGCGCGAAAATCAGCCTCATCAGCCAGGTGCATTCCGGCGACGCGGTGGACGTGGACGAATCATTCGTCATCAACCAGCCGTTCGGATTCGACGTGTCCGGCACGAAGAAGCCGGAAGACGAGACGGACGGCGAAAACACGCGACGGGGAATGACGGTGAGCCGACCGTCATCGAAGCCGACGGCCAAGTGACGTCCCGGAAGAACGTGGCGCTCGGCATGTTCGCCGCCGACTGCCTGCCGGTGCTCATGGCCGATCCCGAAGCCGGCGTGATCGGCGCAGCGCACTGCGGCCGTCGCGGTCTGCAGAAAGGCGTGATCGGCGCGACCATCGAGAAGATGGTGTCCAAGGGCGCCCAGCCGGAACGTATCGTCGCCACGCTCGGCCCCTGCATCTGCGGCGACTGCTACGAGGTCGGTGGCGACATCGCCGACGAATTCGATGCGCAGTTCCCGGGAACCTTCACGTTGAGCCGATTTGGCCAGCCGGGCATCGACATCGCCGCGGCCGCCTGCAGGAGCTTGCCAAAGCGGGCGTGCCGGCCGACAACATCGTCTCATCCCGTCCACGCGTCAACGCGGCCACGCAGTACCTGTCCGAAGACGAGGAACTGGCCGGCATCTGCGCCGCCGATGGCGAAGGCGATCCGAAGCTTTCCGAACGGTTCAACAAGATCCGCCGCAGCCTGTGCACGCTCGAAAACCCGTTGTGGTTCTCGCATCGCCGCGCGTCGCTCGCCAAAAAACAGCATGAAGGACGCATGCTGGCGCTGATCGTACGCGAATAATCACCATACGAGTCATACAAGCCACGCGATTCGTGCGATTCGAGTGATTCGCGTGGCCACTGTTGCGGATTGCGTGCAGAACCCGCCGCGGAACGGGGTGACATGCGGCCGCGGCTTTACGGTGGAGCATATGAGTAAGGGAGAGCAGATGCAGGAACAGAAGATGCCGGTCGTGGCCGTGGTGCTGGCAGCGGGATTCGGCACCCGATTCGACGAGAACAACCCCAAGCAGCTGGTGTCGGTGGGTGGCAAGCCAATCGTCTGCTGGAGCATCGAGGCATTCGAAAACAACGACCGCATCAGCGACATCATCGTGGTGGTCAACGAACGTGTCGAAGAGACGGTGAACGAGCTTATCGACGAAGCCGGCTACGCCAAAGTGCGGGCCATCGTTCCCGGCGGCGCCGAACGCGTGGACAGCACGCTCGCCGCCTTGGACCTGCTCAAACAGGCCGGCATTCCCTCCGGCGCGAAAATCCTCATCCACGACGGCGTGCGTCCGTTCGTCGAGGAGCGGTCCATCGACGGCTGCATCGACAGCCTGGACCAGTTCAATGCCGCCACCGTGGCCTACGCCTCCACCGACACGATTCTGCTCACAGAGGATCTGGGCGACCGCAAGGTGGTCAAATCCGTGCCGGAACGTCCGAACACCTTCCGCGCGCAGACCCCGCAGGCGTTCCGTTTCGGTACCATCGTCAAAGCCTACGAACTGGCCGCCGCCGACCCCGACTTCCATCCGACCGACGACACGCGCGTGGTGGTGGACTACCTGCCCGACGAGCCGGTCGCCATCGTGGACGGTTCCGAAACGAACCTCAAAATCACCACGCCATCCGACATGCCGATCGCCGAAGGCATCGCCCGCAGCCTCGACCCCGAACACGCCAAGGAGGAAGCCAAGGCGCGCATGCACGCCGTGTTCGCCGAAGCGTTCTCCCAGATGCACAGCCGTTGATTTTCATCGAACGTTAAGTCCGTCGACGTGTCGGCAGACTTAAACGTTCAACACATTCACCACGTACACTGGAAACCATGCAGCAGATCAACATCGTCATCTCCGGTTTCACGCCCTACGAAGGCATCGACGTCAATCCGGCCGTGCTCGTGCCGGCGGCGGTAGCCAAGCAATGGGCCGATCCGGCGCAATCGCAGGCGATCTCCGAAGAACTGCTGCAGGACATCGCCGTCACCGTCACCAACGTCACGCTTCCGGTGAGCTTCGCCAAAGCCTGGCCCACACTGCTGGAAGCCATCGAACAGGCCAAGCCGGACATCGTCATCGCCACAGGGCTCAAGCGCACCTCCCGTGGCATTCTGCTGGAACGATGCGCCACAAATCTCATGGATGCAGCCAAGCCGGATGCCGACAACGTGATTCCGCCCCGCCGCCCGATCGACCCGGAAGGTCCGGCCGCGTACTGGACGCGCCTGCCGTTGCGGTCGATACTGCACGATTTCGCCAAACACGAGATTCCCGCCGCGTTGAGTTCCGACGCCGGTACGTTCGTATGCAATTCGCTGTTCTACCATCTGCTCAACTGGTCGGCGGGCCAGGAACGTCGCATTCTGTCGGGGTTCGTCAGCCTGCCGATCGTCAACGGTCGGCCGCACGAACGTGGACTGTCGATCGAACAGCAGACCGCTGCGGTCGATGACGTGCTGCGTGAATCGGTACGATACTTCCTGCAACCCTCGTCAAGCGACATTCTGCTTGGCTGAGGACGGCTCCGCTTTCTACGGCACGATTTTCTGCGACATGTGAGTCATGCGGTTTCGACACGTGGTCGCGGACATACCGCCATACCCCCGACAGACTTTTTCGAACGATTTCTGTGCTCTCTGTGAGAATAATGCATTTCGTTCTGCGTGCCGCCTGCTGACTGAGATAGAGTACTGAACGAGTGCGCGCTGGCAGATGCGCAAAGTGTAGGGAATTCGTGAAAGGAAAAGGGCATGGTTGAGCAGTTCCCAATCGTGTTGAGGGGGTACGACAAGGACCGAGTCGACGAGCGTTCGCTTCGGCTCAGGAGACGGTGAACCGTCTGCGTGAGCAGGTCAAGGCCGACGACCAGACCATCCTTGAGCTGCAGGCGCAGCTGCAGGAGGAAAAGAACAAGAAGGCCGCTCCGAAGTCCTTCGCGTCACTGGGCGCCAACGCCCAGCAGATGCTCGCCAGCGCGGAACAGACCAGCGCCGAGCTGCTTGAACGAGCCAAGAAGGACGCTTCCGCGGCCCGCGCCACGGTGCAGCTGCAGGCTGAAACGCTGCTGAACAACGCCAAAATCGACGCCAAGCGCATCATGGACGACGCCAACGCCAAGGCGGCCAAGGTGCTCGGTGACGCCAAGGACGAATCCGAAGCCATGAGGGCCAATGCCCAGCATGAGGTCGACCAGATGCGCAGCGAGGCCCAGAAGGCCGTGGTGGCGCAGCGTCAGACCGTCGATCTGGAACTGACCAACTCCCGTGAGGAACACGGCAAGCGTCTTGCCGCCGACGCGCCACGCAGGAACGTGAGATTTCCGACATGCGCACCGAGGCGACCAGCAAGATCGCCGAACAGCGCAAGAACGCCAATGAGGAGATCTCCCGCCTGAAGAGCGAGACCAACGACCAGATCGAATCCGCGCTTGCCGAAGCCAACAAGAAGCTGGCGGACGTGCGCGAGCAGGTGTCCAAGATGATGACCGACGCGCAGCGCCGTGCCGCCGAAATCACCGACACCGCCAAGGCGAAGGCCCAGGAGATCACCGACGAGGCGGAGGTGCACCGCACCAAGACCATCAGCCAGGTCAACGCCGAAGTGGAGCAGATCCGCGCCGACATCTCCGCCCAGCAGGAGGAGGCCACGAAGAAGGTCAATGAGCTGCTCACCGACCTGAACGAGCGTCGCGAGGCCGCCAACAAGCAGGCCAGCGAGTTGATTTCCTCCGCGCAGAAGACCCGTGACGAGGCTGAGGCGTACGCTTCCAGCAAGCGTGACGAGGCGGACGCGAACGCGGCGAGCATCCTCAAGCAGGCCACCGAAGACGCCGACGAGCAGATCAACGAGCGTCGTGAGGCCGCGAAGAAGGAACTGGACGGCGTGCAGCAGCGCATCGCCGACCTGCAGAGCCGTGAGGCCCAGATCACGCAGCGCGTCAGCGAACTGCGTGCCATGTTCTCCAACGCGTTCTCCGGTTTCGGCATGAACGACCTGTCCGTGGTCAACGCCGTCGATGAAGGCGAGCCTTCCGACGCGCAATCTGATGACGACGCGCAGCACGACGATGAGACCGCCGCACCGGCAGACGCCGACACGCAGGATGCCGTCGAGAACGATTCCGCAGCCGAGACCGAGCCGGAAGGCGACGCCGAATCCGCAGACGCTTCGCAGAACAACTGAAACCATAGAAAGGGAATGGATAATGACCGACATCACGCCATTGAGCGGTGATGAACTGAACAAGCTCGTCGACGATTTCGAAGCAAGCGAGCACAATCGCATGGCCATGAACGCCGTCACGGCGGCCGGCATCGACAAGGTGGCGCGCAACTACGATCGCGCCCGTCTGATGCAGCGTCGTTTCTCCACCGTCGTGGACAACGGCACCGTCACCCATCAGGACCGTTCCGGCCGTTGCTGGCTGTTCAGCTCGCTGAACGTGGCCCGTTTCGTGGCCAAGCAGAACATGGGTCTCAAGGAGTTCGAGTTCTCCCAGAACTACGCCATGTACTACGACAAGCTCGAACGCGTCAACTACTTCCTGAAGGACGTGGCCAAGCTGGTGCGTGCCGGCGAGCCTGCCGATTCGCGTCTGATGCAGCATCTGCTGTCCGACGTGATGGGCGACGGCGGCCAGTGGACCATGGCCATGAACGTGTACAAGAAGTATGGCGCGGTGCCGAAGGACCTGTTCCCGGAGACTGAATCCTCCAAGAACACCGGTGAGATGAACGTGCAGCTGCGCCGCATGCTGCACACCGCGGTTGCGCATATGTACGCTGATCCGTCCGCGATTGATGCGATCATCGCCGATGCGGTCGCCGCCGGTCATCGTATTCTGACGATTCACTTGGGCGAGCCGCCGAAGAGCTTCGATTGGGAGTGGACCGACAAGGATGGCAAGTTCCACCGCGATGGCGAGATCACGCCTGTCGAGTTCTGGAAGAAATATGTGGGTTCCGCCGATTTGGAAAGCTATGTCTGCCTGGTGGACGATCCGCGTCAGGAGCACGTCAAGGGCAAGAAGATCGGCATCGAGCATTTGGGCAACGTGGCCGGGGGAGACCCGACCGAGTACCTCAACGTGCGAACCAGTTCATGAAGGACTGCGTGCGTCAGATTCTTCAGGAACAGGGCATTCCGGTATGGTTCGGCGCTGATTGCATCCGATGATGGACCGTGAGAACGGCGCGTGGGCCACCGACCTGTTCGAGTATGGCCGCGTGTATGGCGTCGATTTCGATCTGGACAAGGAACAGCGTGTCCGTTTCGGCGATTCCGCGATGAATCACGCGATGGCGTTCGTCGGTGTGGATGTGGACGAGGATGGCCACACCACCCGCCGTTGGCGTGTGGAGAACTCGTGGGGAGACAAGATCGCCGACAAGGGCTACTTCACCATGAGCGACGACTGGTTCACCGAATACGTCTACGAGGTCGCCGTCCCCAAGGCCCTCCTTCCCGCTGAATACCTCAAGGCCCTAGAAGAACCCGCCACCATGCTCCCCGCGTGGGATCGATGGGAGCGCTGGCCTAAGGCCAGCGCTCCCTGAGCCGACGCGCCGTTAAGCAAACAGTCCTGTGGACTGTTTGTAGGCGCGGCTGAGGCCGTCAGGCCGAAGGCACGCGAAGGTAGTATTGAGTCCACGCGGAGCGTGGTCCGTAATTGCAGGGCCGAAGGCGCATTGGCCAAATAGCGCGCGGAGCGCGCGCTGGCCAATACGCGCCGAGCGAATAGCGGAAGCCCGGTGGCTTCCGCCGCGAGGGAAAACGCCGACAGGCGTTTTCGAGGCTGCAGGCCTCATCGCCTCAGCCCGGCAGGCCCCATGACGCACGTTTCCCCCAAAAAAAGACCCAACCCGGACTCTCCGTCCGCGTTGGGTCTTTCCTATATCGCTTTCTTCGTCCCACGTCACCCCCACCCATTCCACCATGCAGTCGCCCATCCCCATATTCCGTCCCCATCCGTTAAGGTAACGACGGTGGCGCTATCGCGCTACGCAAGCATAATGATGCAGGGGAGGAACAGAAGCGATGGCAGGTCTTCGCGGTCCGGATAGTTCGAAGGATGCACAGCTGTTGGATGAGCGCGCCGTGTTTCCGGAGACCGTGGATGTCAATATTCGTCAGCTTGACCCGATTCCCGCTCCCCGATATTTTCTTAAGGAACTTCCGCTCACGAACGAGATGAGCGATCTGGTGTTGAAGTCCCGTCAGGAGATTCGTGACGTGCTGCATGGCCGTGACGATCGTCTGCTGGCCATCGTCGGCCCGTGTTCGATTCATGATCCGAAGGCTGCGCACGAGTATGCGGAGAGGCTTGCCGCCGTCAAGAAGGAGCTTGATGATCGTCTGGTCATCGTCATGCGCGTGTATTTCGAGAAGCCGCGCACCACGATCGGTTGGAAGGGTCTGATCAACGATCCTGATCTTGACGGCCAGTTCAATATTCGCAAGGGCATGTTCATGGCTCGCAAGGTGCTTACCGACGTGCTGGGGCTCGGCTTGCCCGCCGCTACGGAATGGCTTGATCCGATTACCCCGCAGTATATTTGCGATCTGATCAGCTGGGGCGCTATTGGCGCGCGTAATACGGAAAGCCAGGTGCACCGCGAGCTGGCGTCCGGCATGTCCATGCCGATCGGTTTCAAGAACGCTACGGATGGTTCCATCAAGCCGGCGGCCGATTCGTGTTTCGCGGCCGCTTTCGAGCATCATTTCCTCTCCATCAATCTGGATGGTCGTGTGATTTCCGCGGAGACCAAGGGCAATCCCGACTGCCATCTGGTGCTGCGTGGTTCCTCGCATGGTCCGAACTACGATGCCGCTTCCGTGGCCCAAGCGTTGGCGGATCTCAAGGCTTCCAAGGCTTCCGGACCAAGCGAGCATGGTCTGATCATCGATGCCGCGCACGGCAACTGCGGCAAGAACGAGGTGCGCGAGGCCGAAGTGGTCGAAGAAATCGCCGCACGCGTCGCGGGCGGCGAACAGGGCATTCTCGGCATCATGATGGAAAGCTTCCTCAAGGCGGGCAATCAGAAGCCCGCGCCGCTCGACCAGCTGGAATACGGCAAGTCGATCACCGACGCATGCGTGCCGTGGGATCGTACCGAGCAGCTGCTGCACACGCTTGCCGACGCGGTCGACGCGCGTCGCAAGCTTGGCTGATGTTTCTGCACCATCGTTGCTATCCTTGGGAAAGAAAGCGACAAGGAGAGCGAGATCATGCAGCAGCTGAACACGCCTGAGGATTTACGTGCCATTAGGCAGGCCATGGATGAGGGCAAGAATCCGCTGGTGGAGACCGACGTGCCGCGCTGGGAGGACCAGGTGGGCATCAGCCGCATCGTGAACCGCCGCGTGCTGGAATTCGAAGTGTTGCCCACGCCGGCGCAGGTGCTGGGCGACCTGCCGTTGAGCGAGCAGGCGCAGGAGATCGTCGCCTATTCGCGTGATGAGATTCGTGCCTGCCTGTACGGTCAGGACGATCGCCTGCTGGTGGTTGTCGGTCCGTGTTCCGTTCACGATCCGAAGGCCGCGCTCGATTACGCGCGTCGCCTGTCCGCGTTGAAAAGCGAGTTGGATGGCGAGCTGCTGATCGTCATGCGCGTGTATTTCGAGAAGCCGCGCACCACGGTCGGTTGGAAGGGTCTGATCAACGATCCGGATATCGACGGCAGCTGCAATATCAGGAAGGGCTTGCTGTTGGCCCGCCGCACGCTGCTTGGCGTGCTTGACGAGGGTTTGGCGGCGGCCACGGAGTTTTTGGAGCCGACCAGTCCGCAGTATATTTCCGATGCGATTAGCTGGGGTGCGATCGGCGCGCGCAATACGGAAAGCCAGGTGCACCGGCAGTTGGCGTCCGGCCTGTCCATGCCGATCGGCTTCAAGAACGCCACGGACGGTTCCATCAAGCTCCGGCCGATTCCTGCTTCGCTTCCGCACAACAGCACACGTTCTTCGGCATCGACCATCTCGGCCGCGCCGCCGTGGTCAAAACGCTCGGCAATCCCGACTGCCATGTGGTGTTGCGTGGTTCCTCGATGGTCCGAATTACGATGCCGCTTCGGTGGCCAAGGCCATGGACACCATCCGCGCCGAAATGCCGGCCGATTCCGCTGCGGCACATGGCTGATCGTCGACTGCTCGCATGGCAACTCCGGCAAGGACGAGCATCGTCAGGCGCAGGTGGTGCGTGACATCGCGGGCCGTATCGCCAAAGGCGAGCAGGGCATCACCGGCATCATGATGGAAAGCTTCATCGAAGGCGGCAACCAGAAGGCCGCGCCGATCGACCAGCTCGTCTACGGCAAGTCCATCACCGACAAATGTCTGAGCTGGAACACCACGGAACAGCTGTTACGCGAGCTTGCCCATGCGGTGGCCGCGCGCCGCTGGAAGTGACCGATTCGATTCACTATCCGCGCGATTGCAGAAAATTCGGGAAACGCGAATCGCAATCGCGTAAAACAACACTCAAGACAGCACGTAAGACAGGGAGGGTGCAATGACCGCAATCGCCATCATCGGCGCCATGGATGAGGAAGTCGCCAATATCGCAACGGCACTGAGCAACGTCACCGTCACCGAGGAAGCCGGCGTCAAGGTGGTGCGCGGCACCCTCGAAACCAACAAGGGCACCGCCGTCAACGTCGCCGCGACCGTCGGCGGCATGGGCACCGTTAACATCGCCGCCACCACGCAGCATCTGATCGACGCTGACCAGCCGGACGCGTGATCTTCTCCGGCATCGCGGGCAATCTCAACACGAATCTGCACATCAACGACGTGGTGCTCGGCGGCACCCTGCGCTATCTCGACACCGACATGCGATTGGTGGGCCAGTTCAAGCCCGGCACCGCCGACCGGCCCATCGAGGAATACCATAGCGACGACCGTCTGCTCGAACTGGCCGACCAGGCGCTGAACGACTTGAACATTCACCATATCGTCGGCATCATCGCCACCGGCAACTATTTCGTCGATGATCCGCAGAAGGTCGAGCAGGTGATCCGTGAGACCGGCGCGGACGCGGTGGAAATGGAAGGCGCCGCCGTCGCGCATGTCGCCGCCCGCAACGACGTTCCCGCATTGGTGATTCGCGCGCTGAGCGACAACGCGGACACCGACTACGAGGATTTCAAAACGTTCGACATTTTCCGAATACGCGGACACCGCCGCGAAACTGACGGTGAACATCGCCAAACGCATGTAGCGTTCATGTGGCGTTGCGAAACGCCTAACGTTGCGAAAAGCCGTTTCCACATCCCGTTTGCCGCATGACCCGTCATCATGCATCGTCATATCGGCAAACGGGACGTCTCATATTCCGATATGCTGCGTTTCGGAAGATGAACGGCAGGAAAACTTCCGGTGGCGTGAGAGAATTGCATACGCGAAAGCCTCTCCGAAGCCGCTAGTCTTAAGGAAGAACTGAGGATTATCGGAAGGTGAACGCATGACGTTGGAGCAGATGCTGGCAACGCCGTCGGTGGTTGCGGCATTGGTGGTCGTGGTCGTGGTCGTGTTCGTCGTGGCGTTCCTGCTTGGCCGCAGACGAGGCTTCCAGGATGTGCAGGACGGCGTCGACCCCAATGATCCGAGCCTGTTCGGAGCTGCGAAGAACGCGTCCCTGTTCGGCCCCCGCGTTCCCGTGCAGTCCACGGAACGCCAGCTGGTGGCCGTCATGCCCGAAGCTTTGGTGGTCGTAGACTCGCTGGCCACGGTCCAATACGCATCCCCGGCCGCGCGGCGCTTCGGCATCATCCACGACCAGGCGATGGCGCTCGCGGAAATCCGCGACATCGTGAAACTGGTCTCCACAGACAGCGTGGTGCGCGAACGCGAACTGACCATCCCCCTGCACGGCCGCACTCGAACGGGCGTGGTGAACACGAACGGCAAAGGCGTCGAAGCCGGCAAGCCGCTGCCCGAAGACACGCTCTACCTGCACGTGCGCGTCGGACAGATTGCCGACAACCTATTTGCGATTTTCATTTCCGACATGAGCGAGCAACGCCGTTTCGAAATCATGCGGCGCGATTTCGTCACCAACGTCTCGCACGAACTGAAAACCCCGGCAGGCGCGATTTCTCTGCTCGCCGAAACGATCGGCGACGCGGCCGACGATCCGGACGCGGTGAAATACTTCTCCGGCCGAATCTCCAAGGAATCCGAACGATTGACGGAACTGGTCCACCGTCTGATCGACCTGCAGAAAGCGCAAAGCGCGGCAGCGATGCTCAACGCGGAACGGCTGTCCGTGCTGTCCGTGGCACGCGAGGCGCTCGCCGAAAACCAGGTCAAGGCCGAATCGAAGCACATCAGCCTGGTCCTGTCCGTGAACGGCCGGCAGGTGCTGGTGCATGCGAACGCCGAGGAACTGGCCAAGGAAGCCGAACAGAACCTGGACGTGTTCGTGGTCGCTGACCATGAGACCATCAAAACTGCGGTGAAGAACCTGGTGGAGAACGCCATCAACTATTCGCCGGAACATACCACGGTGGCCGTCGGCATCGGCATCGAATCCGGTAAGGTGGCGATTCGCGTCGTGGACCAGGGCATCGGCATCCCCGCGGCGTCGCTCAGCAGAATTTTCGAGCGATTCTACCGCGTCGATCCGGCGCGCTCCCGGGAAACCGGCGGCACCGGCCTGGGATTGGCCATCACCAAGCATTGCGTCGAGGATTGCGGCGGCACCATCTCCGTATGGTCGCGCGAGGGGGAGGGATCCACCTTCACCATCACGATGCCGCAGGCTTCGGGCGCTGTGGAACCCGACCATCCGGCGGATTCGGCGAATGATAACACCCGTGAAAAGAAACAGTCCGGCCACTCCACCACAACAGAGAATGAGGAGAACCACTGATGACGCGAATTCTGATCGTCGAGGACGAAGAGTCGTACCGTGAGCCGCTGGTCTACCAGCTCACCCGTGAAGGGTACGACGTGTCCGCCGCGGCCACCGGTGAAGAAGGATTGGAACTGTTCACCAAGGGTGGTATCGATCTGGTGCTGCTCGATCTGATGCTGCCCGGTCTTGACGGCACCGCGCTGTGCCGTCGGATCCGCGAGCAAAGCCGTGTGCCGATCATCATGCTGACCGCGAAAAGCGCGGAAATCGACAAGGTCGTCGGCCTTGAAATCGGCGCGGACGACTACATCACCAAACCGTATTCCTTCCGTGAGCTGCTGGCACGCATCCGCGCGGTGCTGCGCCGCAACCAGATGGTCGCCGAATCCGGAGAAGCCGCCGACGACGATATTCCGCTCGTATGCGGTGACATTTCCATGAGAATCGGCCAGCATGAGGTGACGGTCCGCGGCGAGAACGTGTTCTTCCCGCTGAAGGAATTCGAACTGCTGGAATACCTCATGCAGAACAAGGGCCGCGTGATGACCCGCCACCAGCTGATCGACCGCATCTGGGGCTCCGACTATGTCGGCGACACCAAGACGCTGGACGTGCATGTCAAGCGCGTGCGCGCCAAAATCGAGGAGGACCCGGGACATCCCAAGTATCTGACCACCGTGCGCGGCCTCGGATACAAGATCGATACGCCAAGCGAATGATGATGAAAGGCTTGGTATAGCGCGCATTCGCATCGTGCTTGCAAAGAACGGTGAACGGAAGGAACGTCGAACGGCGAAGGTGTCGTAGACTGTTCATCTTCCGTTCACCGTTTTTGGTTTGGGGCAAGTGAAACGCCCAATAGGCTGGAGATTGTCATGAAGAACGATGGCGACAACAGAAAATCGAAAAATCAGAAACACACGCCATCTGAACGTTGACAGAGGGAAAAGAATAATGCGTAACTCCATTCTCGTACGCTCCATCGCCGCTGTGTCCGGCATTGTGATGCTGGCTTCCGTCGCGGCTTGCGGTGACAACACCACCGCTTCCACCGATTCTTCGGCCAAGTCCGATACCAAGACCGAAACCGTTTCCGGCAACTTCTCCGGCGCTGGCGCTTCTTCCCAGCAGGCCGCCGTCGAAGCTTGGATCGCCGGCTTCCAGGGCACCAACCCGGACGCCAAGGTCGCTTACAATCCGTCCGGTTCCGGCGCTGGCGTGTCCACCTTCCTGACCGGTGCAACCGCATGGGCCGGCTCTGACGCCTCCCTCGCCGATAACGAGGTCGAGCAGTCCAAGAGCGTGTGCGCTTCCGGCACCGCCTTCGACATCCCGGTCTACATTTCCCCGATCGCCGTCGTCTTCAACCTGCAGGGCGTGTCCGGCAAGGGCAAGACCCTGAACATGGACGCCGAGACCATCGCCAAGATCTTCGACGGCAAGATCACCAAGTGGAACGATGACGCCATCAAGAAGCAGAACCCGAAGGTCGATCTGCCTGACCTCGACATCACCGTGGTGCACCGTTCCGACAAGTCCGGCACCACCAAGAACTTCCTGAGCTACGTCAAGGACGCCGCTGGCGACGCATGGAGCTACGACCTCGGCGAGAACTGGCCGAACGAGGTCGGCCAGGGCGCCAAGGGCACTTCCGGCGTGATCTCCACCGTGCAGCAGGCTGACGGCACCATCGGTTACGCCGATGCCTCCCAGGCCGGCGATCTGGGCACCGTGGCCGTGAAGGTCGGCGACGATTACGTCCCGTTCTCCGCTGAAGCCGCCGCCAAGGTCGTGGACGCCTCCCCGCTCGACGATTCCGCCAAGGGTGACAACCGCGTGGTCGTCAAGCTCGACCACAACACCACCGAGAAGGGCGCCTACCCGATCGTGCTGGTCTCCTACGACGTCGCCTGCCCGGCATACAAGGACGCCAACACCGCCAAGTTCGTCAAGTCCTGGCTCACCTACGTGACCAGCGACGAAGGCAGCAGACCGCCGCTTCCGCAGCCGGCTCCGCTCCGATGTCCAACACCCTGCGTCAGAAGGTCGTCAAGTCCATCGACGCCATCAAAACCAAGTGAGCCCATCACAGTGGGGCGATCGCTTTCGGTGATCGGTGACTGACCGTAGGTTCAGGCCGCAGCCGCGTAAAAACGGCTGCGGCCTGAAACGATACCTACGGACGATACGCAAAACCAGAAAAATCGAAAGCAATCGCAAGCAAACCAAAAGGAGAACCCAGTGAGTTCGCAAAGCAAACGGCACAGCAGCCGGTGAGCGGCAAGAACGCGGATAAGGTGTTCAAGGGCGTGGCCTACGCCTGCGGCATCCTGATCCTCGTCGTGCTCGCCGCGGTCGCGCTGTTCCTGCTGTTCCGCGCGTGGCCGTTGATCGGCGGTGACCAGAAGGCCAACAGCGCGACCATCAGCAACTTCACCGGCGGCAAGGCTTCCAGCTTCTGGGGCTACGTCGGACCGCTGCTGTTCGGTACCGTGCTGATTTCCGCCCTGGCACTGCTGATTTCCTTCTTCGTGTCGGTCGGCATCGCACTGTTCATCTCGCATTACGCGCCGAAGAAGCTCGCCACCGCCCTGAGCTATGTGGTCGATCTGCTCGCCGCAATCCCGTCCGTTATCTACGGTCTGTGGGGCGGTCTGGTGCTGGTGCCCGCCATCTACCCGTTCTGGAATTGGGTGGCCAAGTATCTTGGCTGGATTCCGCTGTTCGCAGGTCCGGCCGCCAATCCTTCCCGTACCGTCGCCACCGTGGCCGTGGTGCTGGCAGTCATGATCCTGCCGATCATCACCTCCATGTCTCGCGATATCTTCCTGCAGACTCCGCGCCTCAGGAAGAGGCCGCGCTTGCTCTTGGCGCCACCAAGTGGGAAATGGTCAAGCTTGCGGTGCTGCCGTTCGGCAAGTCCGGTGTGGTGTCCGCTTCCATGCTTGGCTTGGGTCGTGCGCTTGGCGAAACCATGGCCGTGCTCATGATCCTGTCTCCAGGTCTCAACTACTCCATCAAGCTGCTGCAGGCTTCGCAGAACCAGACGATCGCAGCCAACATCGCCGCGCAGTATCCGGAAGCAACAATCTCGGCGTGTCCGTATGATCGGCACCGGCCTGGTGCTGTTCCTCATTACTTTCGTGGTGAATTTCATCGCCCGTAAGCTTACCGAGAAAGCGAGTGCGTGATGACCGCAGTGAATAACAACGCTTCTCCGATGGACGGTGCCCCCGTCATCGATTTCGACAAGTTCAAGCCGACTCGTTCCTTTACCGCTGCACGTAAGCGCAAGGATCTTGCGATGCGCGTGCTGATCGCTCTTGCGTTCATTGTGGCGCTGATTCCGCTGTTCTCGGTGCTGCTCACCACCATCGTCAACGGTGTCAAGAGGCTGAACCTCAACTTCCTGAGCTATAACATGACCGGTGTGGTCGGCGGCAATCCTACGCCGTCCGGTGGTTACGGCGGCATTCAGCACGCCATCATCGGTACGCTGGAAATCACGTTCGGCGCCATGATCATCTCCATTCCGATCGGTCTGATGTGCGCCGTGTACTTGGTGGAATATTCCAACCGTGGCAAGCTGGCTCGCGTCATCACCCTGCTGGTCGACGTGATGAGCGGTATTCCGTCCATCGTCGCAGGTTTGTTCGCATTCTCGATGTTCACGATTCTGATTGGACCTGGCACCATCAACGGTTTCGAAGGTTCCGTGGCACTGTCGCTGCTGATGCTGCGACCGTGGTCAAGTCCTCTGAAGAAATGTTGAAGATCGTGCCTCACGATTTGCGTGAAGCGTCGTATGCTTTGGGCGTTACCAAGCAGCGCACGATTACGAAGATTGTGTTGCGTACCGCTTTGCCGGGCATTGTTTCGGGTGCGATTCTCGCCGTCGCCCGTGTGATTGGTGAGACCGCTCCGTTGCTGATGACCGCAGGCTACATCGCCTCCACGAACGTCAACCTCTTCTCCGGCCAGATGACCACCCTTCCGGTGTACGTCTACCAGGAGTACTCCAAGCTCAACGCGAATTGCCCGGCTTCCGCCGACGCTTCCTGCGTGACCACCATCCCGATGGAACGCGCATGGGCCGCGGCTCTCGTGCTGATCCTCATCGTGCTTATCCTCAACCTTATCGGTCGACTCGTGGCGAAGGTCTTCGCCATCAAGTCGGAACGATGAGCGGTAGTCTTACATACAGAAACAACATATAAGGAACCAAAATGGGACAACGTATTGATGTCAATCATCTGAACATCTACTACGGCGACTTCCTGGCCGTTGAAGATGTGAACATCAACATCGAAGCCAACAAGGTCACCGCTTTCATCGGACCTTCCGGCTGTGGCAAGTCCACGGTGCTGCGCACGCTCGACCGCATGCACGAGATCATTCCGGGCGCCCACTGCGAAGGCGAGGTGTTGCTGGAAGGCAAGAACCTGTACGACAAGGACATCGACCCGGTTGCCGTGCGTCGCGATGTCGGCATGGTGTTCCAGCGTGCGAACCCGTTCCCGACCATGTCCATCCGCGAGAACGTGCTCGCTGGCGTGAGGCTCAACAACCGCAAGATCTCGAAATCCGATGCGGACGATCTGGTCGAATGGGCTCTGCGTGGCGCCAACCTGTGGAACGAGGTCAAGGATCGTCTTGACAATCCTGGCATCGGCCTTTCCGGCGGTCAGCAGCAGCGTCTGTGCATCGCCCGCGCCGTGGCCGTGCACCCGCAGGTGCTGCTGATGGACGAGCCGTGCTCCGCTCTTGACCCGATTTCGACGCTGGCTGTCGAGGATCTGATCAACGAGCTCAAGAACGACTACACCATCGTGATCGTGACGCACAACATGCAGCAGGCCGCCCGTATCGCCGACTACACCGCGTTCTTCAACCTGAAGGCAGTCGGCCAGCCGGGTCACCTCGAGTACTTCACCGACACGACCACCATGTTCAACAACCCCCAGAACGAAAGAAGCCGAGCGCTACGTATCGGGACGCTTTGGCTGATCGGCAAAAGCCGATCTGCCAAAGCGTAGCGTTGACCCAGTGGGTCAACGCAAGCGAGCTTTAGCGAGCCAGCAAATTATGTTTCGCTTTGCGAAGCTCCTTAATTGCACGCGGCTGATCGGCAAAGCGATCCGCCAAAGCGTAGCGTCGGCCCAGGGCGACGCCGTTAAGCAAACAGTCCAGTGGACTGTTTGTAGGCGGCGCGAGATGCGACAGTATCGAGGCAGGAAATAGTGCCTTGCCTTGGCAAGGCTCCTTTTCCTGCGAGCTTGCACGCGGCTGATCGGCAAATCATCTCTTACTCCCCGCTTGCGGGGGGATTGTCGCACGAATGTGCGGTCGAAAAGTGGTTGCTTCGCTAACCATTTCGATCTCATTCGTGGCGGCCGTTCCCCTGAGCGGGAGTTTTTTTGTATGTGATACCTGATCGCGACACGCTCTATTGATAATGATTCTCAATTAAGTTATGATGGTGTTATATCACGTTAGGGAGGATCTATCATGTACCGTATTGTGAGAATTGCGATTGCCGCGCTTGCTTCTGTAGGAATGCTTGCGTCGGTTGCTGCGTGTGGAAGCGGCCGATCGTCGTCCGAAAAAACGGAACCATCGAAGTGGTCGCTTCCGTGAATCAGTGGGGTACCGTGGCGAAAACCTTGGGCGGTGACAACGTCAACGTAACCAGCATCATCAATTCCACCAATGTGGATGCGCATGATTACGAGCCAACGACGTCGGATATCGCCAAACTGCAGAAAGCGCAAGTCATCATCGTCAATGGAGCCGGCTACGACGCATGGGCGGTCAAAGCGGCGCAATCCGCCAACGCAACCATCGTCAATGCCGCTGCAGTCGGCGGGGTGAATGACGGCGAAAATCCGCATGTTTGGTTCTCCGCCGATGTGCGCAAGGCAGTGGCACAGGCGATCACCGAAGCGTACGAACAGGCCGACGCCGCGAAAAAGAGTGATTTCGACAAGCTGCACGATCAGTGGAAATCTGAAGAAAAAACAACGTCGAAAGCAAAATCGCCGAAGTGAAACAGAAATCGGATGGATTGGCGTACGCGGCAACGGAATCCGTGGCAAGCTATCTGGCGGAAGACATGGGTTTGACCGACGCAACGCCAAGCGGGTACGCGCGAGCCACAGCGAACGAAAGCGAGCCGACACCAACGGATATCAAACAGTTCACCGATGCGCTGAAGGCGGGTGAAATCAAGCTTTTGGTCGTCAATACGCAGGAGGAAAGCGAGCTGACGGGCAAAATCACGAATGCCGCGAAATCCGCAAACGTGCCAATGGTTAATCTGACCGAGCAAATGCCGGAACAATACGATTCCTTGACGGCCTGGATGGAAAGTCTGGTTGACGCCTTCTCGCAAGTCATCGCGTAAGTCAGTTCAATAAAAAGTAATACAACAAACAAGCGATACAACAATAGGGGCGACTCCGCAGTGAGAGCGGAATCGCCCCTATTTCATTTGCCGAATTTAAATTTATTTACTGAACCAGTAATTTCGGCTGGTGGTCAGGTTGAACCTGACGTTCAGAACTACAGGATCGCGGTGATGATGAAGTCCAGAATGAACAGCAGCGACACAACCCAGATCACCGGGTGCACTTCCTTGGCCTTGCCCTTGCAGGTCTTGATCAGGCAGTAGGTGATGAAGCCGCCGGGCGATGCCGTAGGAGATGGAGTAGCTGAACGCCATGAATACGGAAGCGAAGAACGCCGGCACGGCCTCGGAGATATCACCCCAGTCGATTCCTTCAGTGAGGACGCCATCATGCAGCCCACCACCACGAGCACGCCTGCGGTGCGGCGGACGGAAT
>ENA-OQAL01000082-OQAL01000082.1-human-gut-metagenome-genome-assembly--contig:-NODE-82-length-23627-cov-5.465064_pt1 | contig 23627 bp, 20 predicted proteins | sample MGYA00242491_ERZ504519 | MGnify/ENA primary metagenome ERZ504519 (study PRJEB26092, sample SAMD00036260) | human gut metagenome | host: Homo sapiens | study: EMG produced TPA metagenomics assembly of... | reverse complement strand
AGCATCGGTGCGCTGAAAAGCTATACGAAATCAAAGACGGAAGGCGCTGCCCTTCCGGACATCATACGAAGCTGGGACAAGACGCTGCCCACGGACAACCACTTGTTCCGCCGCGCAGCCAGAAAGAGTTCCTGAGCAAGAACCAGCCGGACACAGCCAAAGAGTCCATCCGCTTCCTGAAGGGTGTGAGCTTTGGCGAGGCTGCTGGCGGCAAGCCTGCGGCATCGTGATGGTGAGGGCAATGCCGAATACTTGACTGCCGTGATCCGCGAACTGCTGCGCAGCACGGAGTTTGTGGACGGGCTGACCGGTGAGGGCTGGCAGCTGTGGATTGACCAGCTGACCGGACTGACAAACCTGACGGTGGACAAAGTGACTGCCCGGCAAAGCCTGGTGGCGCTGGAACTGCTGATCGAGAAGGTGCGCAGCGTGTGCGGCCAGCTGGTGGTGTCCGCTGCCAACGGCAAGATCAAGGACGTGGTGAAGCAGGGCGACAACTACCGCATCGTGTTTGAGCAGGAATCGGGCTTTGTGGCCCATGACCTGATGCGCTGTGCGGTTACGGGTGGTAAGAAACTAAAAGCATACTGGGTGGAGGTGGCTTCGGTGATAGCCGGCGGTGTACTGGTCCCGGTAAGCGAGTTTGGCGGGGTGAAGCCGGAGGCAGGCGATGAGTGCGTGCTGATGGGCAACACCGAAACCCCGCTCCGGCAGAACCTTATATCCATTGCGGCCACGGAGGACGGACAGCCCCGTATCGACATTCTGGACGGTGTGAAGGCCAAGAACTTCAACGGCTGCCTTCGTTGCCGGCTGGGTAAGCTGGACGGCATCAGGAGCAGCGCTTTCCCGGCAGACAAACAGCCGAAAGGAAACGGCCTGTATGCCGACAACGTGTGGCTGAAGGGTACGTTCGTGTTGATGACGGGCGAGGACATCCTGACGCGGTTTGAGATAACCGAGGGGAAAATCCATTCAGCCGTGGAAAGCTTGCGCAAGGAAATACGCGAAGAACAGAGTTATCTGGACAACAGCAGTTTTGCCGACGGCATGGACAAATGGAAGACGGGCAGCAAGGCTACGCTGTTCACCCTGGGCGGACGCTGGATCTGGGCGAACGGCGGTCCTTACGGTACGAAGCCGGACGGCCATGCCGAGATACGGACCGACGGCAAGGTGCCTTATGCCTATATCCGGAACAGCTATATCATGCAGAAACTGGAGGACTTCCGGCTGGTACCGGAGTACCGGCAGACGAACAGCCAGGGCGAACGGGTGCCCGGCGTGGTGTATCTGTCGTTCAGCTACCGGGTTATCAAGGCCGGAAGGTTGAAAATAGAATTTGTGAACGCTGATAAGACCGGGTTTGAGAACTTCAACATGTTCGGCCATGAAGAGGACCTGCCCGTTGGCGGTGAGAAGATGTTCACGTTGGACGGACTTTGGAACGGCACTGGCGACTTCAAGCTGTCGTTTACGGGCGTGATTTACATTTCGCTGCTGGTGTTCAGCACCAACAAGGCGGACGCACTGGCCTATAAGTACCGTACACTGTTCGAACAGAGCGACCGGCTGGTAAAGATTTCAGCGGCGGTCTTCGACAAGGACGGTAATGCGCTGAAAGAGACCGGGCTTGTCATAAAGCCTGAAGGTTCCGGTCTGTATGCGCAGGACAATACAGGAAAGATTGCCCTTATCGGGGTGAGCGTGGAGGAAGAGGACGAGTACGGAAATACCGTGAGCAAAATCAAGCTGACAGCCGACCATATACAGCTGGAGGGACTGGTAACGGCCAACGGCAACTTCAAGATACTGGAAGACGGCAGCATTGAAACGACCAACGGTAAGTTTACCGGAGAGATAGACAGCAGCAAAGGGAAAATCGGCGGCTTTGAGATAGGGAACGGCCGTATCGGTTCTGTGGCCGACTCTCACGGGAGCGGTGGCGGTCTTGCCATTTATGATGATTTTTCCGTGTCGGCGGCAGCAAAGGATATGTGATGTTCGGTGATGATGTGATACCGTCTTCTGCAGGAGGAGCTTTTACCGCTGTCGGTCGTATCGTGAACTCAGCCCCCAATATATACGGGAATTACGGCTTCGACCAAGCGAACTATGGATTGTTTATAGATGTTACCGGCGGTACGAAGAACTACGGTATCAGCAGCAATGCGGCATTACTTGCCCCGGCGTTATCAATACGAAAGCCAAGCTGCTTACCTTCGGAAGTGGAAACTACACGGTGGATTTCTCACAACACAATATCATTTTGATGTATTACAATGAACCCAACTACAGTAAGGTAGAGGTTACGCTGCCGTCGGAAAGTTCTGTGGCATACAAGTTCGGCATGAGTTACTTGCCTACCGATTTTGCAGCCATTGTCACGTTCAGGGTCAGACCCGGTTCAAAGAATATCATACTAAAAGGTATCTATAACCACAATGAAGATTTGCAAAACTACGAGATGGCATCCGGGGACTCCGTAACGGTACTTATTACAAAAGCGGACGGATTCCGTTACCAGATATTGAATCATTCATCCTAAAAAACAGATATATATGAAAAAGTTAGATTTCAGGAATTTCAGCGTTCCCACCGGAATAACCCGTCAGACGAGGGAGGTTTTCGATGCACGTGAGCAGATAGCCGATTTGCTGTATACGCGTGTCAGTGGCATCAAGGCCCATCGGCTTGCGTTCAAGATTTTCGAGAGTACCGGCGAGACCGAGTTCAGCGATGAGGAAACCGGGATGATACACATGGCGGTGGAACGCTATTGTCTTCCCAATGTGATAGATGCCCTGAACGAAATCCTGGGCGGGTCAGAAACCGATAAAAACGAATGAGTATGGCAGAAATGACACAAGAAGAACTGGTTCAGGAAGTGCTGGACCGTGTACTCCAGAGTTCTACCGGCGTGGAGGACTTGGAGACCGTCACCTCGCTGAGCGGTGTGAAATCACTGCCCGGGGAGAAGGACGGCAAGATGGTGAACGTCCCCCTGGAACTGATAGGGAAGCCTGCGAGCGATGCCGCCGCCCGTGCCGAGGCTGCCGCCAAGAAAGCGGAAGGAGCCGTAGCCGGACTGGAGGAAAAGACCCAGGCCGCCACGGAAGCGGCCACCAAGGCCAACGAAGCGGCAGCCAAGGCAGAAAACGCCGCTGCCAAGGTGGAACAGACTACGGCAGCAGCCATCGGCGGGGCTACCGCACGCTTTTCCTCATGGATGGAAACAGGCAACGTTTTACCTGACAAGAGTACCAAACCGGGCGGCAGCGTAGTGTATGTAGCGGATGCCGGGAAGTTCGCCTACCACATGGACTCCACCCTGTACGGGGACTGGGATGTGGCGGGTGTGCCTCCTGCCGGCATATTCATGAATGCGGACCGGACAGCCATCCTGCCGGACAAGCTCTACCTGCTGGGTGATGCCGTATATACCGGAACAGGCGGCAGCCTGAGACTGCTGGCCTACCGGCATGAGGTGATGAGCGGGGAAGCTTACGAGGCGCTGCAGGACAAGGATGCGAATACGCTGTATCTGATTTATGAGGAGGATTGACGATGATAACCATAGGCGGTAAGGAAATAACGGCTGCGTATGTGGGGAAACGTGCCCTGTCGGCAGTCTATGCCGGGGCAAGACTGGTGTGGTCTGCGATAAGCAGCTGTTTCGGACTTGGATACTGGAAAGGCGACGAGCCGTGGAACGGATCGGACGCATGGAACGGTAGCAGTAAAACTGATAAATGAATGATTATTATAAAAGGACAGTATTATGGCAAAAAGGAAAATAAGCGGAATCATCAACGCGACTGAACATCCGATGAATCTTGAAACACCATGGAATCAGAAACAGCCGGACGGCACCTATCATGCCTATGCAGGCGATGACATCGAAGCGTTCCTAAAGAAGGAACTGTCAAACCGTACCCCTACCGAGGAACTGGTGAGCGGCGAGACGAAACCTCCTACATCCGGAACGGTGTTCGATGCGATGGTGGGTACGGTGACGGACGTGGATGTGCAGGACAGCGAGGACGGCACCCAGTACGTGATGACCGTCAAGCAGAAGGACAACCAGGGCGGCGAGAGCTCGAAGGAAGTGCGCTTTTCCAAGTACACGGACGATGACAAGGTGGTGGTGAACATCGACCTGACGGACAGCGGCGGTGCGGGACTTCCCGCCTCGCAGTATCTGGCACTGGGCAGCGGCTTTGTGGTGAAATACTCCGTAGGTGTGGGCACTGCCGGTGGCGGTACGGTGGACGGCTACAGCGACCTGAAAGCCCGCGTGATCGTGAAACGCGGTTCGACCGTCATCAGTGAGTTCCGGGATGCGGAGTTTGTGGGCGTTACAGCCGGACAGAGCTATACCTTTGACGCTTCGCCCTACCTGAAGGATGCCACTGCCTATACCGTACAGGTGGAAGCGCAGGCAACTTACCAGGACGGCACGCTGATGAAGACGGCCACGGCCAAGGTGACCATGGTGGCCATGGAGCTGGAGACCACCTACTCGGCGGGCAACGGGCTGGCCGACGGGGGATATAAAAATGACGTGAACATCCCCTTTACTGCCAAGGGCACGAGCGGTGAGAAGAACATCTACTACCGCGTGAACGGCGGACAGGCCTTTACCCTCGGTCTTTCGGCCGGCAGCGGTGTGCAGCAGAAGAACGTGACCATCCCCCTGACACAGATGCAGGAGGGTACGAACGTGGTGGAAGCCTACGCGCAGCATGAGAACTCCGGTGTGGTGAGCCGGGTGCATTACATTACGCTGCTGAAGGCAGGCGGAGGTGTGACAGCGTATGCCGGCTGATGTTCAGCCACCGGGCAGCGGGGTTCCAGCGTGACTGGAAACACCCGGTGCTGGAGGCAGAGCAGTTCACGGCATGGAACTTCACGTATGCCGGCTATGACCGCGATGCGTATACGGCCCGTGTGAAAGTGACCGACCGGGGCAGCGTGGTGAAGGAAGACCTGCTGCAACGCGGTGAGACCGGCAGCTACGGACGGACGAACGTGAACGTGGAACCGTTGGACTACCGTGTGTCATGCGGCGATGCCGTGCTTGAGGTGCAGGTGAACACCACATCGCACCCGGACATTGAAGCCACGCTGGCACCGGATGCCGTGTGTACGTTTGACGCCTTCGGGCGAAGCAACACGGAAAACAACCCGGCAAGCTGGGTGAGCGGTGACAAGCGTATGGAGTTCCGGGACGTGCTGTGGAGCGTGAACGAATATGGTGCCGGTAGCGGCTGGCACAAGGACCGCCTGCTGCTGGCCGGTGGTGCAGGTATGACCCTGACCGCTGACGGCGGTTACCGCCCCTTCAACGAGGCGGACAAGCCCGAGGGATTTGCCATCCGTGACGTGGGCATGACGCTGGAGATAGAATACAGCACGGCCAACGTGACGGATACGGATGCCGAGCTGATCACCTGCCTGGGGCAGCTGGACAACGGCAACCGGTACGGGCTGATTGTGACTCCGGAAGAGGCCAAGTTCCTGACCGGTGTGGTGACCGAGGCGATGGATGCCGGACAGGTGCTGCGCTATGAAGACTCGGTGGGTACCAAGTTCCAGCCGGGTACGAATATCCGCATTACCTACGTGTTCTATCCGAACGTGCAGACCAACGAACAGCGCACGCTGATCGGTTTCTATGTGAACGGTGAAGAGTCGGCTGCTTCCAAGTGGCTCGACAAGGTGAATTTTGACATTCAGAGCCAGTTTGGAATTTAAGTCGCAGGTGCCGACTTGAACGTGAAGAGCGTGCGTATCTATAACAAGGCGCTGACCTCGGACGAGGTGCTGAACAACTACATCGTGGACCGCAACCACCTGGAGGATGCCGACGGGGAACCGGGCGTGCGCTCACTGGATGAGGACAACCGCGTGCTGAATGAAGGAGATACGGTGAGCATGGAGAAGCTGATGGGGCTGATGAAGAAGCGCCGGAACTCGATCCTGGTACTGATAGGCACGGGCAGCGTGGGCAGTGAGGTTCCGAGCGAGAGCGACACGCTGAACGTGGTGGATGCACTGGCCCAGCTGAACGACAAGAAGGCCAATAAACTGGTAAGGGAGGTCCGTTTCTATAACGGAGAGGACAGGACGCTTGACTTTATCCTTACCAACGTATATGTCCGTATTCAGGGTACTTCTTCCGTGAACTATGCCAGAAAGAACTTCCGTTTCTACTTCCAGAAGACGGCAAGCGGCTGGACGGTTACATTGAGCTACGGGGAGATTGACGGAAACGGCAGGCAGAAGAATCCGGTGGTAACTACCGGCAAAAAAAATCTCTTCAAGTTACGCAGGAACTCGGTAGGCGCGAAGCTGGCATGTTCCAAATGCGACTTCTCGGACTCGTCCATGACCACCAATACCGGAGGTGCGAAGCTTATCAATGACGGACTGAAAGAGATGGGGCTGCTTACGCCTGCCCAGCGTTACGCCAAAGACCATGGGCTGGAGGATGATTACCGTTCGGCCATCGACGGCCTGCCGTGCGACCTGTTCGTAGCGAAGAGTGCCGACGAAGACCTGACCTATTACGGCCAGTACAACATGAACAACGAGAAGAGCGACAGCTACCCCATCTTCGGGCAGGATGAGACCATCGGCGGCGAGAAATGGGGCGAGGGCGACACGCTGAACTACCTGGAAGCCGACGAGGAAGGACACAAGCAGTACCTGCCCGTCTGCTTCGAGACGCTGAACAACTCCAATCCGCTGTGCCTGTTCCACTGGTTGCCGAGTACCGAACCGGAGCATAAGGATTTCATGGACTACAACTTTGACGGAGGACTGGAATTTAATCATCCGAAAGATACCTTCTGGTCGGACGGAGGCGGTGACGCGGAGGAAGAACCGAACCTGAAAGACCACCTCGGTACCGGTGACAAGTACGACAAGATGTACAAGGCCACCGACCGCATGATGAGTTTCGTCTACCGGTGCGTAAAGGAAACGCCTGCGGGCAGGAACATGGTTTACAGCACGGAATCCCATTCGTTCGAGGGGGTGGACTATGAGGACGACGGCGACAAGTTCCCTACCGCCAAGTGGCAGAGCGATACGTTCAGGAAAGAGGCCGGGAAGTATTTCGACCTTCCCCACCTGATTGCCTACTATCTGTACGTGCAGTTCAACCTCGGCGTGGACCAGCTTGCGAAGAACATGCTTATCCGCACATGGGACGGTGTGAAATGGTCGATTGACTATTATGACGGCGACTGCCAGCTCGGTTCTGACAACAAGTCGTTCCTGACCGGGAAGTATGACGACAACCGCCAGACGAAGCGCGACGGGGCTTATGTGATGCAGGGTCATAACTCGTGGCTGTGGAACCTCATCGTGGCCAATTGCTGGGACATGATTGTGGAGATTATGGTGAGCGGATGGAACGGGGGCGCAAGCTTCATGAGTGCCTTCAGTATCCAGAAAGCCATTGACCATTTCGATACCGAACAGATGAAGAAGTGGTGCTCACGCCTCTATAACAAGTCCGGCATCTTCAAATACATCTACCCGTTCCTGAACGAAATGCGTGGGTGCTGACGGTGCCAAACAGACCTATCCGCAAATCTACGGTCTGAAGGGTTCGTTGAAAGCACACCGGAACTACTTCATCCAACGCCGGTATGACCTGAAGCAGGTGGAGTACGGCTATGTATCCACGCTGGGTGCCCAGTTCTACCAGAGTACGGCATCGCTGGACAAGGCTTATAAACTGAAACCGATGCAGTACCGGCTGACCATCCCGTACCGTGTGCAGCTCTCCACCAGCAACGGCGTGCAGGCCGACAGCGGCGTGGTGGATGCGGACGTGCTCCATTCCCTGCAGCTGACCCGTGCCTTCGGTGAGAACGACCCGCTGAAGATTATCGGTGCAGCCAAAATCAAGGAGCTGGTATGGCACGAGGATGCGTTCGCAATCGGCTTCAACTTCGGTCTGCTGACCTCACTGGTAAAACTCGACATGAGCGTGGAGAAAGCCAGCGGTTACCGGAACGGCTCGTTCATGGCTTCGACCAATGGTATGCTGCTTCTGGAAGAAGTGAACATGCGGAACAACCGGCTGGCCCGGAACGGGGACAACGGGAATGTGGCCACTTTGGACTTGAGCTGGCAGGGCCGCCTGAAGAAACTGGACGTGAGGGGTACGGGGCTGACCCGTGTGAAACTGGCCACCGGTGCGCCCGTTGTGCAGTTATGCCTGCCGGACACGATTGAGGAACTGTTCCTGGAATATCTGACCAAGCTGTCCGACAGTGGCCTGATACTGGAAGGGATCAATAATGTGCGGGGCTACCGCTACACCAACTGCCCCGGCATCGACGGGTTCGCTATGCTGGAACGCCTGCACCAGGCCAGACTGAACGGCAGCGGCAAGCTGGAGCGCTTCGTGCTGGAGATAGACCGGGAAGACGACGGAACCCTGCTGAAGAAGTATTACGACTACGGAACGTATACACAGACGGGTGCCGTGGATGACCGGCATTCGGGACTGAGGGGCAAGCTGACCCTGACGAAGTATCTGGCCGATGAGGAACTGGAGAAGTATGCCGCCCGTTATCCGGAACTGACCATCAAGCAGCCGCCCTATACGATGATCGAGTTTGACGACAGCGTGGCCGACGATGCCAATGTTTCGAACCTGGACAACAAGACGGGGTACAAATTCGGCAATACGTACAAAATGAGCGGGCATGTGAATGCCATCCTGTCCAAGCGCCACCGCGTATTGGCCAAGGTGACCAGGATGCCCACGAGCCGGAAGGTGGAGATAGCCGGGCAGCAGGTGGAAGTGAACAACCCGGACGGGGAGATGACCTATTTCCCCCTGCATGACGAAAGCTCGAACTTCTATGCCGATGCGGAGGATATGAACGACTGTACGGTGGCGAAGCTGGACGGCAGCGAGGGAGACTGGATGATGTATGAGCCGTTTTACTGGAGCAAAGGCATCAACGATTATTTGAACAACAAGAAGTACGCCTGCTACAGCAGTTATCCGGAGGACGAAATGCCCCCGGTGCCTGAGGCGACGGTACTGACACTGGATGCCATCAAGGAGACACAGGGCGGCTGGCTGGGTGAACGCAAGATCATGAGCGGCAAGCCCACGCTGATGGAATCCTATACGACGGACAAGGCTTATTCCGTGTGCAAAGTGGACGTGTCGGGTTACAGACGTGTCCGCTTCCCGAGCGTTCCAGGAACAGGGCTTATCGGCAGTGTGTTTGCTGATGCGGAGGGAAACATCCTGAAGAGTATTGTGGTGCCGACCATCGGCTTGAAATTTGAAGCCGGCATGTATCTGATAGCAGACGTTCCGGAACGTGCTACAGCCCTGCATTTCTCCATTCTGAACACGGCAGAGTTTGACTGCGTGGTACTGAGCCACAGCGACAAGATAGAGGACATGGAACCGGATTGGGTGGCCAATGAGGAGCATCTGTGTGCCGTTGTGGGCAGTTCGGTGGTGGGCAGTAAACTGCGTGCCTGCATCACCGGAGCTTCGACCACGGCAAGTATGACCTGGACGGACTTCCACTACTACAGCCAGCAGCGGGGTATGCAGCAGATAGATGCGCTGATGCACAGCCGCATCGCGAACCTGAGCTATGCAAAGTACGGGCGCAGGGATATGCAGGAACAATGCGGTGCCGGTCAGCATAACAATAACCGCACAACAGGCGGAACGGCCGAACACGGGATGACAGACACCATCGGCTACGATGAAGCGTATGTCATTAACAACAAAATCACGAATTCGCTGATTGACGGCCTGGTGCACCAGTATGCCTGGTATAAGAGTCGGGACGAATACGGACAGGCGACTGTGGTGCAGGTGAACAATATCTGCTGCCTGGGCTATGAGGACATCTACGGCAACAAGTATGACATGATGGACGGCGTGGATCTGCCGAACGACAGCGGTAACGTGGGCAAATGGCGCATCTGGATGCCTGACGGCAGTATCCGTATGGTACAGGGCAAGAAGGACAGCGGTCAGTGGATTACAGGCGTGGCGCACGGCAAGTATATGGACATGATTCCGGTAGGTAATCTGAACGGATCATCTTCTACTTACTATACCGACATGTACTGGATAAGCACCGCTACGGTCCGTGTGGTCTATCGCGGGTGCAGCCATGCGCACGCGAATGGCGGTGTGTCGCATGCGGGTGCGAGTTACGATGCTTCGTTTACGTATGCGAATATCGGCTCTCGTCTGGCCTTCCGCGGCAAAATCGTCCGGGCGCAAAGCGTGGCAGCGTACAAGGCGATACGCGAGGTGGCGTAAGCGCAAAGCGCCAAAGCGTGGAGCGAAGCGACTAAAAACGAAAAGAACGGGATTCGGATGGTTTCCGAATTCCATTTAAAGGTATTCAAATACCGGCGAAGCCGGCCGAATTTTTTTAGAATATTGATAGGGTAGGGGAATACAAAACTGAACTGATTTGAGGGTAAACGACCTCAATTTAACTATGTAAAGATAGTGATTTTTGTTGATATTTGCAAGTTATTTTTCTGTTATTTTTAGCTTAGAATTGACCAGTTCAAATGGAATAAAGAGTGCTTTAAATTATACGCTTCGTTTTGTGAAATGAACTTTTCATTTTGAAACGCGCGAACATTTCGATTTGCGGATTATAAATCTTTACAGATTCTATATTTAGGTTATAATAATATTGCATCTTTACCTACAGAAGTCTCTAAGATGAAGACGTTGGGTAAGATTGATTTGATATACAATAAGTTGACAGCTCTTCCTGCTTTTGGAAAGGATGTGAACTTGGTTCAGGGTACTTTTGATTATAATGAGATTGCACGTATCGAAAAAGATGCGGATGGATACTTTTGTGGTATGGATGATGTGGAATCACTGTCTTTCTCACATAATGAACTGACAGAATTTCCGGATATATTTGATGCCAAGTCAATTTACATAATGGCTTCCATTGACTTCTCTTATAATGAGATTACAGAAGTAACGACAGATAAGGGTATCAATACGAATAATTTGTCTTTGGCTGGTAATGCATTGAAAACCTTCCCGAAAGACTTGTTCACGGCCGGATCTCCTTTGACCGTGTTGAATCTTAGCGGGAACCAAATCGAGGAGATTACGAATGATGACATTTAAGGGTGAAAAAACGTATATGATGACAAGTCTTGACCTGTCGAACAATCGTTTGAAGAAATTACAGGATGATATGAATGGAACATATATGCCGCATTTGTATGGTATTGATATAAGTGGAAATCAGTTCTCGGCATTCCCATGGGGATTGGCAAATATTTCTTATCTGAACACGTTGATTATGCGTAACCAGCGTGATGATGACGGTAACCGAGTATATAAGGAATGGCCTACAAATATTGGTAACCATAAAGGCTTGCGTGCATTGCTTTTAGGTGGAAATGATATTGGAAAGGTTCCCGAAACGGAAAGACTTTCGTACCTCATTAATACGCTGGATGTAAGTGATAACCCAAGTATCGTTCTGAATGTATCGTCTGTTTGTCCTTATATCAAGGCTGGTATGTATCTGCTGATTTATGATACAACACAAGATATTCGTGGATGTGATTATCTGACTTTGGAATAATTTAACGAGTAACGTATGAAAAGATTTTTAAATATTATAATGGTTATTTCGGCCTGCATGGTATTGGCTGTTTCCTGTAAGGAAGAAGACAATGTCGTGTCTGAATTCTCTATCGACAAGACGGAGATTGCTGTCGGGGCTGATGGAGGCAGCGAACTGCTGGAAATAAAAAGGCAATGTGAAATGGCAGGGTACTTCTGAATCTTCCTGGTTGAAATTCAGTCCTTCCAATGGAGAAGGAGCTGCTACTTGTGAAGTTCTGGTAGACTCGTCTGTAGTGGCTGAACCACGTGAAGGAGTTATCACTTTTATGGCAGCAGGCCAGACCACTGCAACTACAGTGAAAGTAATGCAGATGGGGTATGCAAAAGGTATTTTTGTAAGTGAAGAAGACAGAACCATCTCTTTGGAAAACTCTGCGAAACTGGAGGAGCGTTTCTTTGAGGTTACAATGATGGCCAATGTGAATTTTGATGTAAGGGTCAATAATTTGCCAGATGAAGATGGAACCGTTTCAGACAAGGAATGGCTGAAGTACAAGAAAGAAACGCCTAATTATGATTATGGAGACCGTCCACGCTTGTTGAAACTGCATTTTGACTGGGATGTCAACATGGCTGAGAAGGCTCGTACTGCAGAGGTAATTATTACTCCGCATGAAACGTCTGATACTGAGGGGGATGGTTCAATAAAACTGGTTGTTACTCAGAAACCTGCTCCGGTAATTACGGATGACCGTGCCGGAGACTCTTTGGCTCTTCTTTCCATATATAGTAGCATGAATGGTATTTTTACTTGGGATGCCAGTGAAAACATGAGATACTGGAAAGGTGTAGAACTTTGGGAAGCTACTGATAAGTATATTAAGTTAAATCCAGATAGAACGATTGATTATTCCGCTCCTGTCCCTAAAGAATTGATTGGCCGTTTGAAATCTGTAGAATTTATTGCGTTTGAAACAAAGGAATCACTTCCTTATCAGGTGAAATATCTTAAAACTGCTGAATCAATTACATTCTCAGGAAACTCGAATACATTCCTCAAGGATATCGTATTGGGAAATGAGATTTGTGAACTGGTGAAATATGGAAATCTGCGTAATTTAGCGATATGCGCTTATGGTCTGGTGGGATTGCCGGAAAACTTTACCGAGTTGGGTAATACGCTTATCTCTTTGGACTTGGGCAGCAATAACTTTGAAGTGATGGGCGAAGCTGGAACCACAATAGACGGCGTGAAGGTTATCGGTATCGAAAGTATTACGCAGGACCATTTCCCTTATTTGCGCAAATTGGATTTGACAAAGATAAATCGTTATGATACGACAAAAGATCTTTCAGCCTATAAAGGAAAAGATGATAAACTTGGTTTCCGTTGGACTACTGGTTATGGTGGAGATGGATTCCCTGGACCGTCAGATGGATATAATAATACTTATTTTAAGAAGTTGTTGCAATGGGAAAATCTGGAATATCTGTCATTGTCTTTAAATATGCTGGATGGAGAATTGCCTTCGGATCAGGATTTGTTGAATTTAGGTATTAAGCTTATACACAAATTGATATTGATAATGCAGCCAATAAAGATACAATTGAAGACGCTAAGAAGTTATTTGATTGGTGCTCCAAAAGTTTGGCCAAGAATGAAGAAGCTTTCTTTAAACCTGAACTTCATGAACGGAAAACTACCTGACTGGATATTATATCATCCGTACCTGAGCTTCTGGGATCCGTTTACCATGATTTTCCAGCAGGAACTTAGTACAACGTCTTCAAAGGCTAAAAATACAAAGGGTGAGGTTATTACAAAGTTCAGTAATGAGCCTACAAACTTGAGTAACTATGGGTTTGAAGATGATGGCATAACGAGAAAGATGAGTTATTATGAGATGTATCCTAAGAGAAAACCTCAGATAACAGATGAATCGGAAGAGGGGAATTGATTTCGTTAAAGTAATTTTTGTGGAATGATATAAAATAGAACTTTGTAAAGCTTTCGGCCTGCAAACCTGTAGGCCGGGGCTTGCATGGCTCGAAAATTAAACGATTAAAAATGAAGAAAAAATTATATTTTTGCCGCTCTTGTGAGTGCTATGGGGTTGTTCTCCTGCTCTGATTCTGAAAACGTTTTTAGAATCTGGAGTGCAAGAGAATATAGTGGCCCCTATATCTGGTTTGGCTGATGAGGCAGTGGAAGGTGAACTTCTCATCAAGTTTAAGCCGGAAGTGGAAGAGGTGCTTGAAAAAGCTCAGATTTTAAGTCGTAGCGGGGTACAGACTCGTTCGAGTATTCCTTCGGTAGATGAAATCCTAGATATTGCCGGAGCATATACCTTTGAACGTGTTTTCCCTGTAGACAAACGTCATGAAGAACGTACCCGTAAAAATGGTTTGCATTTGTGGTATGTGGTGAAGTTTGATAAAGATATGGACTTGAATAAGGTGGCTTTGGATATGTCTAAGCTTTCGGAAGTGGCAACCGTGGAATATAACCAGGTGATAAAGAGAGGTTATGATACCACCAAGAAAGCGAAGGGTTTAAACAGGGCTACAAGAGAAGCCATTCAAACATTAGGCAGCCAGACCCAGACTGAAAATATGAAACTTCAGTGGGGTATAGGAAATGATGGAAGTGTAGTTACAGGTGCTGTTACCGGATACGATGTAAATTGTGTACCGGCCTGGGAAAAATGCCAGGGTGACCCTTCTATTATTGTGGCCGTAGTGGACGAAGGGGTGATGTATAACCATGAAGACTTAGCCAATAATATGTGGATTAATCCAGCAGAAACATTTGGTTCTGATGAAGATGCAGATGGCAATGGATATGCTGGTGACAAATATGGTTATAATTTTGTTGCAGGGAATGGTCATATTTCATATACTCAAACGGGAGATACGGGACATGCGACCCACGTGGCTGGAGTAATTGCTGCAGATAACAATGGGATCGGTATTCGAGGTATTGCTGGAGGGGATGGAACTCCTAAAACTGGTGTGAAAATAATGTCTTGCCAGATTTTTAGTGGAGAAGGGGCTTCTTCTGTACTGAATCAAGCTAAGGCCATTAAGTATGCAGCAGATAATGGGGCTGTTATTCTTCAGTGTAGTTGGTCGGCAGCTTCTGGACGTATCAATCCATTGATGGGTACTCCTGGTTTTACATCGGATGAGGAATGGTCTAACTCGGTGGTACTTCAGAAAGAAGCGTTAGAATATTTTATTCATAATGCGGGTGATCCGAATGGGGTGATTGATGGAGGTATTGCCATATTTGCAGCAGGTAATGAATATGCTCCTATGGTCAGCTACCCGGGAGCGTATGGTGACTTTATTTGTGTTACTGCACTTGATCCGGCAGGAAAACCTTCTTGTTATACGAATTATGTCAGCCCGAGTGGAAGCAAGAACCTGATTGCAGCTCCTGGTGGTGATGCGAATGCCTTTAAGGATGAAAAGGCTTCTATCCTTTCTACTATGCCGAATTCAGCTATTGAGGGTTCTGACCTTACCGCAAGCCAAAGTGGATATGGTTATATGGATGGGACTTCAATGGCTTGTCCGCATGTATCGGGGGTAGCAGCTTTAGGTTTGTCGTATGCAGCAAAATTGCGTAAGCATTATCGTGCGTCGGATTTTAAAGATTTGCTGCTGGCGTCGGTGAGAGATTTGAGTGGCAATCTCTCAGATGAGAAGAGTTATTGGGAAAATTGGGGAAGTGTAGGTGAGGCTGCTCCTCATTTGAGAATGAACTTACCGGCTTATAGAGGTAATATAGGAGGCTTAATCGATGCACAGGCTGTGCTGGCCAATATTGATGGCAGTAATTTTGGTGCCCAGCCAATGCGTGTACCTAACGTGTACGTAGCACTTGACGCCACAGAAACGGTGAATTTGAACAGAATCTATGCGGATAATGTGACAGCTACGGAATTTAATGTCGTGGATAGCAGTATTGCGGCTGTATCGTTGGATAATAATCAGCTGAAGGTAAAAGGTACCAAAGTTGGAACCACTAAAGCTTCTGTGACCAATAGCGATGGCAAGACACAAGAATTTGTGATTACGGTGCGTAAGGCTACTGGAAATGGATGGATGTAATCTTGTTTGATTTTTATGAGAACTGTAATTATCTGGATGTTCATATTACTTTCTGTGCCTTTTTTGATGGCACAGAAAGTTTTCTCCCAAAAAGAACTGGATGCCGTATTGAATCCTGTATTGATGGAGCATGCGGAAGAAATGCTTCGCTTTGAACGTATGGAGATAAATGCAGGAACTCTGTCTGAGGATGACAAGCCGCAAGTTTTTACTTTTACTTGCACGAATGTCGGAAAACAGAAGATAGTAGTCACAAAGATTTCTACTACATGTGGATGTACAAACGCTCATATAGATTCTCCAGTGATAAATCCGGGAGAAAAGGCTGTGATTCAACTGACTTATAATCCGTTCGGACAACCAGGAACTATTTATACCCGGGCATTTGTATATGTAAGCATTTCGGAAAAGAAACCAATTGCTGCATTGACCATTTCAGGAAAGGTTACTCCTTCATCGGCTTTATGGAGAGATTACAGGTATACCATGGGGCATTTAAAAATACGTGCTAAGACAATAAACATGGGAACTGTCACTGCGACTATGCACCGCAGAGTCGAGCGGATAGCTTGCGCTAATGCAGGAAATGAGCCTTTAAAGGTAAGTGCTGTAAAGGGATTTCTTCCAGAATTTTTGAAGTTAAGAACGGAACCGGAGGTTTTAGAACCTGGACAAGAAGGCTTATTGATGGTAGAACTGGATGGAAGAAAACTTTCCGGGCAGAAGGGGAAAAAGTCATTCAATGTTTTACTTGAAGGTGTTTCCGGACGACCATCCGATAGGACAATAAAAATCAATATGGATATAAAATAATAATATTTATAAATAGGAAGATATGGTAAAATTCATATTTAGAATTATGATGTGCATCTCGTTGTTAGCAATGACGACGGCTTGCAGCAAGGATGAAGAAGCTCCAGTGGTATATCAGGAGGTAAATTATGCCACTATGAATGGAACGTGGATGTTGACTGAGTTCAATGGGGCACCTTTACAAGAAGGTCAGTATGTATACATCACTTTTAATAGAAAGGAACATACTTTTGAAATGTATGAAAATATGGGAAGTATGTATTCGCATAAATCTACAGGTTCTTTTGAAATTGAAGAAGATGAAGATTTAGGGTATATTTTGACAGGTGAGTATGATTATTCACATGACCCGTTGAAAGAATACATTGTATCAGAAATGACAGATGAAACAATGAAGTGGACTGTAAAGGATAATGCAGAAGACGTATCTGTATATACACGTTGTGCTGAAATTCCTGAAGATATTCTGAATGGGAGCAGAAGCCTGAAATAATACCTGTTTCCTTTAGAAGGAGAAATTTAAATATCCTGTTGTCAATATGTAGGTTGGCAACAGGATATTTTTGTTTAATATCAGTTCCCAAACCGTGAGGTATCCACTTCCTTCACTTCTTTTTTCTTGTAGCCGCCAAAGCGGTAGCTGAACGAAAGGGTAATGCTCTGCATGTAGCTTTTGGTGTTCATGTCGAGATGTTGCGCACCGTTCCGGACTTTTTGTTTGGGATTCATCGTATTGAATAGGTCACGTCCTTTCAGTTGAAGCATGGCTTTGTCTTTGGCAAAGGTATAGCGCAAGGCTGCATCTACGAAGGCCACTGGCTGAATGTCGTAACTGCCTTGTATGGATTTTGTTTGTCCGAAAGCGGTAACCTCCATTTTCAGGTTAGGCTGGCGGCATAGCTGGAAGGTATGTGTCCAGTGTCCTACGCCGACCCATTGCTTCTGATTGAAAGGTGCATCGTAATATACACTGGCCTTGTCGTGTTTCAAGGTAGCCTGTAGGGTGAGACGGCTGTCCCACCAGCTTCCTGCCTTGAAAGGGAGAATGGCCGTGAAAGAAAGGTCCTGAGCGTAATCCCAGTTCTGCCAGTTGTAGATGGCTTTCAGACGGTCGGAATCCAGGTAAACGGTCTGCATGAAGTAGTCGGGTGTATAGCTGTAACTTGCCTGAAAAATGTATTTGCTTTTCAGAATGTAGGTCAGGTCGACGTTGTAATCGGTGTAGGGACGAAGGAACGGATTGCCCAGACTTTCGTTGTAACCGTTCAGGTAGCTGGTGGCGCCACTCAGTGTCCAGTAATCGGGATAAGTCTTGTCAGAACTGAAAGACAACTGGAGAATGTGCGAGGCAGACGGCATGTAGTTCAACTGGAGGGTGGGGTAGACAGCCCATTTCCGGTACTCTTGCATCTGGTAGTATTCTATTGTGGCAGAGGCACTCAGGGTCCATTGGGAGTTGAACGGTTTGTCGAATCCGGCGTAGACGTTATAGGTGTATTCACGGATACGGCTGTGCAGGTTGTTGCCTTGCATTTCCGGCAAATCATAGTTTTGAGTGTTCCGGTTGTTGACGTAAGTAAAAGAAGTTCCGTAGTTCAGGGTCCAGTTTTGTGACAGTGTGTGATGCTGGTCGGCATAGATTTTCCAGCGGTCAATGTACTGGTCGGAACAGCTTATGAAGCGGGTTTCTACCTCTTCCGGACTACGGTCGAAAAAAGTCTTGTGTATCGGTCGAGGTAAAATACGTGTAGTCGGCTCCTGCTTGAAATCCGAATCCGGAGGTATAATACAATGCGGCATTGTGCATCTGGTGGTGAGCCTGAGAATGATTGAATGATTCGGAAATATTCCCGTTGGAATGGCTGTCGCCGGTTTTGTCCGGACTGAACTGGGTGGTATAGGACAAGTTCAGCGAGTTGTCTTTATCAAATTTATACGTCCCTCCGACGCGCAGGGTGTGCGTCAGGCTACGTCCTTCATTGTCCGTCACCTGATTCACGTCATATATCTGCTCCTTCACCGTATGACGGGCGATGAAATCAATGTAGCCACGGGTATAGTTGCTCTGAAGGTTGTACATGAAATCGAGGTCAATTTTAGGAGAAGTATAGGCCAGTGTGACGCCTCCGTTGCCTCCGGCTTCCTTCTGCTGTTTATATTCACCGTTGACTTCTCCTTGCAAGCCTCCTTCGCCGGGTTTATATCCTTTCAGTACGAGGTTGATAGCCGCACCGCGCACGTGGTATTGCGGAGGAGCGCTGTACATCACTTCCGCTTTTTCCACGCGCGAGGCTGGCATACCCTTTAAGAGAGTGATGAGTTGTTCGTAGGTCATGGACGAGGGGCGTCCGTTCAGCAGCAGGCTGACTCCGCCTGCTCCGGCCAGCGTTAGTACATCATTCTGTTCGATAACCCCCGGAAGTTGTTTGAGGGCTTCGTACGCGTTGGTGACTAGCCGTTGGGAGGTCAGCTGCGGCATGTCATAGGTCAGTCGGCTGCCTTCCACGGTGACCAGCGGGCGTTCGCCTTGTACTACGACTTCCTGAAGTGCGTAGTCTTTCGGTTGCAGTGTAAACGTACCGGCATCAGTCCCTGTGCCTTCTTTCTCCTGCGGTTCATACAGCAGGTGTTGGAACAGCAGACGATAGTGTGCCGGCTGGTGATTCAGCAGGAAAGTACCGTCAGCATTTGTAATGGTAGCTTCTACAAATATGGAATCGGGTGTTTGAAGCACGACCGTAGCCCCGTCAATAGGCTGACGGGAAGGGTCGGTAACTTTGCCTGTGATGATTTGTGCGGTGGCTGTTCCGAGCATCGTACCGAGCAGTAACAAGATGCTCACTAAAAAATACTTTTTCATATCGTTCGTGTCTTTATCTTTCATTATCTTTGACACTGCAAAACTAAAAAAGCCCGTTTCGCTTTTTGGGTTAAGGCAAGGTTAACGCTACGTTAACGTCTTTCGTTTACGTGAAGAATATACGCTTATGAAGATGAAACACATTCGCTGGATTGCGGTAGTGGGACTGATTGCGATTGTCGAACTGCAGTATGTCTGGCTGGTCAACACTTACAAACTGACCCGTGAGAACGTCATGCGGCAGAGCCATGAGCTTTTTAAGGATGCGGCACTTAAGGAGGCTTTTGATCGGATAGCCTTTGGAAAGAGTTGCATGGGAAGAAGGATTCCACGTACACGTATCGGTTTGACCTGAATGAGGACGTGGAGGATGACGAAACACAGACTCCAACTCCGGAAACACGTCAGTTTATTGAATCGGCTGTGTTCATCGCCATACAGGAAGGGGTATCGAATACGTTCAAGATGGATGTGTCCTTGCATAATCTGGATTCTATTTATGCCCACATGCTGGATTCGGTCGGTATCTCGGCCAAGGTATCGACTTGTATGACGGATTCGTTAGGTAATGTGTTGCGGGCATCCTCTCCACAGGCAAAACTGGAAGGACAAAAATACTTGAGAACAAGGCTGGTGCCTATTAATAGGGCATATACCCGCTATCTGCAAGGGGTGATTCTGAATCCTTACTGGGTGATTTTCCAGCGTATGACTTTGTTGCTGATTGCCACGGTGCTGATTATGGTACTGGTCATTATCTGTATTGTGTATCAGATTCGTGTCATTATCCGGCAGGACAAGATAGCCAAGGTGAGGGAGGATTTCTCGTATGCCATGATTCACGACATGAAGACTCCGCTGAGCTCCATCCTGATGGGGACGGAGATTCTGGAAAGCGGACACCTGGACGGACAGCCGGAAAAGAAAGAACGTTATTTTCGTATTGTGAAAGAGGAAGGAGAGCATCTGCTGGCGTTGACCAACAAGGTACTGACGCTTTCCAAACTGGAGAATCATGCATTGAAATTGCAACAGACGGATTGTCTGCTACGCCCGATTCTGGAGGATTTGGCGGAGAAGTATAAGGCAAAAACTGCTAAGCAGGTTGCGTTTGTATGGAACTTGCAGGAAGAAGTGGTTTGGGCAGACGAAGAATTTCTGAGGGAAGCGCTCAGTAATTTGATAGACAATGCATTGAAATATTCGGGTGAAGCCGTGGAAATTACATTTCTTTCGGAACGGAAAGCGGATGGAACAGTCTGTGTGACGGTGGCCGACAATGGTTTCGGTATTCCGTTGAAAGACCAGCGGAAGATTTTTGAGAAATACGAACGGGCGGCAGCCAGTGAACGCAGTCGTTCCGGTGGAGCATCTGGTTTCGGACTGGGACTGAATTATGTGCTTCGGATTATGGAAGCACACGGCGGACGGGTCACGCTGGAAAGCATGGAGGGGGAATACAGCCGGTTTACCTTGGCTTTTCCTCCGGAAAGTACCCTGGAGAATAAAAAAGAGGAACGATGAAATGGAAGAGATAATCAAATTGTTGTTGGTGGAAGATGACGCGAATCTGTGTTATATCATTCAGGGTGGTCTGGAGGATATGATTGGAGGGTATAAGGTGCTGACGGCATCCAATGGCGAGGAAGGACTGGCCGTTTGGAAGGCACAGCAGCCGGATGTCATCGTAGCCGACATTGAGATGCCGGTAATGGACGGATATGAGATGGTACGGCGTATCCGGGAGCAGGATGAGCATGTGCCCATCTTGTTTACTTCCGGGCGTGTGTCACCGAAAGATGTGGTGAAAGGTTATGAACTGGGTGTGAATAACTATGTCAAAAAGCCATTTCTGGCCGAGGAACTGCATGCACATATCACGGCACTGTTGAAACTGACGCGAGGGATGTCGGCGCAGAAAGAAGTCCGGGAGGTACCCATCGGGAAACTGTTTTCCTTTGATACGGTGCGTGGCGTATGGAAACAGAAAAGGGGAGAAGAACGGATGCTGACGGCGCGGGAAGCTGATTTGCTGCGTATGTTGTGTGAGCATAAGGGACAGATTGTGCGGCGGGAAGTCATCTTGTCGCGTCTATGGAATACGGAGGAAGATTACTTTGCTTCGCGCAGTTTGGATGTATTCGTGTCTCGCTTGCGCAAACTGTTAGTGGCCGATGATACGGTGGAACTGAAGACCGTGAAGGGAGTGGGTTTGATGTTGGAAGAAAAAGTCTAATTTAAAATACAAAACGAATATGCAATATTTTAAAAGTGATTACATGGAAGGAGCGCATCCGTTGATTCTGGAGCGCTTGTGTCAGACGAATATGGAGAAACTTCGGGCTATGGCACGGATGAGTATTGTGCATCGGCTCGCCGGAAAATTGCAGAAGCTTGCGGGTGTCCGCAGGCGGAAGTACATTTCATGGTGGGAGGTACGCAGACCAATGCCACGGTCATTACGGCCTTGCTTCGTCCGTATGAGGGAGTGATTGCGGCAGAAACGGGTCACATCAACCAGCATGAAGCCGGAGCGGTGGAAGCAGGAGGGCATAAGGTGCTGGCCTTGCCTCACCACGAAGGAAAACTGGATGCGGCAGAGGTAGACCGTTATGTGACGGCTTTCTATCAGGACCCGAGCTGGGAGCACATGGTGGCTCCGGGAATGGTGTATGTGTCGCACCCTACGGAATATGGTACACTTTACACGCTGGATGAACTGAAGGCCTTGTCTGCCGTGTGCCGTAAGCATAAGATTCCGTTGTTCCTCGACGGAGCTCGTCTGGGGTACGGACTGGCAGCGCGGGATACGGATGTGACTTTGAAGGACATTGCTTCCTTGTGTGATATTTTCTATATTGGCGGAACGAAGGTTGGAGCCTTGTTTGGCGAGGCGGTCGTAATTCCGCAGCCCGGACTGATTCGCCAGTTTGATACAATTGTCAAACAGCGGGGTGTGTTGCTGGCCAAGGGACGTCTGTTAGGTTTGCAGTTTGATACCTTGTTTACAGATGGCTTGTACCTGAAAATTGCCCGTCATGCCATTGATATGGCTGACCGGATTGTGGAAGGACTGAAAGTAAACGGTTATACATTCTACATTCGTCCGCAGAGCAACCAGTTGTTTGTACAGCTTGAAAACAGCTTGTACGAGAAACTGGCACAGCGCATCGGCTTTGAGGTGTGGGAAAAACGGGCTGACGGTACGACAGTGGTACGTATCGCGACCAGTTGGGCCACACGTGAAGAAGATGTGGCTGAGTTGCTGGAAGAGTTGAAGAATAAATAATCTTAGGTAAAGATAAAAAGTAACAGCCTCGCAACACTTACGGAATCGAATGCCGTAAACCTTGCGAGGCTGTTTTTTTATTTCTCGGTTTCTTCCTCTTTGAACCAGGAAGCATACATCAGATATCCGTTGGCAATCTTCTGATTCAGTTCCTTGCTCTGTGCAGGGTCAACTTTCTTGATAAACTTGGCGGGTACGCCGCCCCAAAGCGTATGCGGCTCAATGACGGTATTGGCAAGTACCAGTGCGCCGGCAGCCACGATGGCTCCTTCACCTACTACGGCATGGTCGAGCAGGGTAGACCCCATTCCAATCAGGGCATTGTCGTGCACACAAGCTCCGTGAAGTGTCACATTGTGGCCGATGGATACGTCATTGCCTATTTCTACGGTTGATTTCTCATATAATGTATGAAGTACGGTACCGTCTTGAATGTTCACACGGTCGCCGATACGGATGGAGTTTACATCTCCCCGAAGTACTGCATTGAACCATACGCTGCAATCTTTTCCCATTACTACATCGCCGATGATGGTGGCATTGTCGGCCAGATAACAATTCTCACCGATTTGAGGAGTAAACCCTCTTACTGATTTGATAAGTGCCATAGGTAAATCATTTTTAAGAGGGGCTAAGTTAGCGGATTTTGGAGAAATATCGATTTTATTTTTCGGAAAAACTTTATTTGCTTTAGAGGATTTCAAAATAATTCTTTGTACTGTGTCTTTCATAGTATTAGATTTAAGGTTAACAAAGGTTGGAGTTCAGCGGAACTCCTTTTTTTTATGCCCTTACACGAAGGGGCTGTCTTTTTTTCCGGAATCCGGTTTTTTTAGAAAACCTCGGGTAGAAAACCGTGTAATGTTTCCATTATTTTTTATGTTTTCCTTTGGCGAAACGTATGTTTCCGCCATGCGAACCGTACG
>ENA-OQAL01000081-OQAL01000081.1-human-gut-metagenome-genome-assembly--contig:-NODE-81-length-23695-cov-2.767396_pt1 | contig 23695 bp, 29 predicted proteins | sample MGYA00242491_ERZ504519 | MGnify/ENA primary metagenome ERZ504519 (study PRJEB26092, sample SAMD00036260) | human gut metagenome | host: Homo sapiens | study: EMG produced TPA metagenomics assembly of... | reverse complement strand
GTAGCCGAATAATACTTGCGATAGCCCGCATCTGCAGTACAAACTCGGATGCGGGCTTCATTCGTTTTAGAAAATCTTATTTTTATCAATCTCACCAAGCCCCTCTTTCAAGGAGTCAACCGATGGTTTTTCGCGTGTACGTGGAAAGAAGCAGGGTTTTGATGTCGAGCCAAGCAGCTCGCCAACGAGCTAAAGACCATTCTTGGCATCGCATCGCTGAAGAATGTGCGTCTCGTCAATCGTTATGATGTGGAAGGCATTAGCGAGGAACTGTTCGCACAGGCCACCCCTACCGTGTTCAGTGAGCCGCAGGTCGATAATGTTTCCGCCGATTTGCCTGATTTCGGTTCTGATAATGTGTTTGCTGTGGAGTATCTGCCCGGTCAGTTCGACCAGCGTGCGGATTCCGCCAGCGAATGCATTCAGCTGATCTCCCAGGGCGAGCGCCCGACTGTTCGTTCCGCCAAGGTGTATGCACTTGAAGGCGAGCTGGGCGACGCGACATCGCCGCCATCAAGCATTATGTGATCAACCCGGTCGAGGCTCGCGAAGCTTCGCTGGATACCAAGATCACGTTGAAGACGCAGGTGCGGTACCGGGCAAGGTGGAGGTCATCGAAGGTTTCCGCACCATGAGCGACGCCGATCTTGAGCAGTTCATCGCCGACCGTGGCCTGGCCATGGATTTGGCTGATCTGCAGTTCTGCCGTGCTCACTTCACCGAGGAACAGCGTGATCCGACAATCACGGAAATCAAGGTGATCGACACGTATTGGTCCGATCATTGCCGTCACACCACGTTCGGCACGCAACTTGATGATGTGCAGATTGACGACGCGACCGTGCAGGCCGCGTTCGATAAGTATCTTGAGATGCGTCACGAGCTTGGCCGCGACGAAAAGCCCGTATGCCTTATGGATATGGGCACCATCGGCGCGAAGTGGCTCAAGAAGAACGGTATTCTGAAGAATCTTGACGAATCCGAAGAAATCAACGCCTGCACCGTCAAGGTGAAGGTTGATGTGAATGGCCATGATGAGGATTGGCTGTTCCTGTTCAAGAACGAAACCCACAACCACCCGACGGAAATCGAACCGTTCGGTGGTGCGGCAACCTGCATCGGCGGCTGCATCCGCGACCCGCTTTCCGGCCGTTCCTACGTGTATCAGGCCATGCGCGTGACCGGTGCCGCCGATCCGACCGTGCCGGTGTCCGAGACGCTTGAAGGCAAGCTCCCTCAGCGCAAGCTCGTCACCACCGCCGCCGCCGGTTATTCCTCCTACGGCAACCAGATCGGCCTGGCCACCGGTCAGGTGGACGAAATCTACCACCCGGATATGTGGCCAAGCGCATGGAGGTCGGTGCGGTTGTGGCCGCGACTCCGGCCGATCATGTACGCCGCGAAACCCCGGCTCCGGGCGACAAGGTCATCCTGCTCGGCGGGCGTACCGGCCGTGACGGTATCGGCGGCGCCACCGGCGCTTCCAAGGCGCATAACGTCGAATCGCTGGAGCTTGACGGCGCCGAGGTGCAGAAGGGCAATGCTCCCGTCGAACGTAAGCTGCAGCGTCTGTTCCGCCGCGGTGACGCATGCCGCCTGATCAAGCGCTGCAACGATTTCGGCGCCGGTGGCGTATCCGTGGCAGTCGGCGAGCTGGCTGACGGCCTGTATGTTGATCTCAACAAGGTTTCGAAGAAGTACGAAGGCCTGGACGGCACAGAACTTGCGATTTCCGAATCTCAGGAGCGCATGGCCGTGGACGTGGCAGCCGAAGACGTCGACGAGTTCCTCGCTACGCCAAGGAAGAGAATCTCGAGGCTGAAGTCATCGCGACCGTGACCGAAGAGCCGCGCATGACGATGGTATGGAACGGCGACACGATCGTGGATCTGTCCCGCGAGTTCCTCGCCTCCAACGGCGCTCCGAAGCATCAGGTGGTGCATGTCGAGGCGCAGCACGGCTACGCCACCCCGTGGGCTTCCGGTTCCTTGTCTGACCGCATGCATGCCATGCTCACCGATCTGAACGTGGCTTCCAACAAGGGTCTTTCCGAGCGTTTCGACTCCACCATCGGCGCAGGCACCGTGCTCATGCCGTTCGGCGGCAGGAAGCAGCTGACCCCGAACATGGCCATGGTCGCCAAGCTGCCGGTGTTCGGCGAGACCACCACCGCCTCCGCGATGGCTTGGGGCTTCAACCCGTACATCATGGAGCAGAACCAGTTCACAGGCGCTTATCTGTCTGTGGTCGAGTCGCTCTCGAAGCTGGTGGCCGCCGGTTTCGAACATGAGAAGCGTATCTGAGCTCCAGGAATACTTCGAGAAGCTACGCGACGAGCCGGAGCGTTGGGGCAAGCCGATGGCCGCCGTACTGGGCGCTCTGATGGCGCAGGTCGATCTAGGCGCTGGCGCAATCGGCGGTAAGGACTCCATGTCCGGCACGTTCGAACAGCTGGACGTTCCGCCGACCCTGATCTCCTTCGCCGTGGCTGTGGGCAACATGAAGCGTGCCACTTCCCCAGAGTTCAAGGGCGCTGGTCACCGTGTGATCCGCATCGCGCCGCGTTACCAGGCCGACGGCCTCACACCGGACAAGGATTCGCTGCTGGAGGTGTTCTCCGCAGTCGAGGAGCTCACCGATTTCGGCGATGCGCTGGCCGTGTCCACGCCTGGCTACGGTGCCACCGCCGAGGCTATCTTCAAGATGACGGTCGGCAACCAGATCGGCGTGAAGCTGGCCGATGGCATCAGCGTGGACGACCTGTTCGCCCCGGCCTATGGTTCCTTCATCATCGAACTTGCCGACACCGCGAAGGTTCCGGCCGTATCCAACCTGGTTGAGGTCAGTGAGGTCGGCGAGACCACCGAGGCCTACCAGTTCGTGGCAGCCGGTGAGACGCTGGATCTGGCCGAACTGCAGGACGCTTGGGAGGGCGGCATCGAATCCGTGTTCCCGTACCGATCCAAGGGCGACGAAAGGGCAAGACCGTTGAGACCGTGTCCTTCAATGCAGCCGAAGAAGACCGTATACACCGCGCCGGCGCCGCCAAGCCGCATGTGATCATCCCCGTGTTCCCCGGCAACAACTGCGAATACGATTCCGCAGCCGCCTTCGAGCGCGCGGGTGCCGACGTGAGCACGCTCATCGTGAACAACCTCACCCCTGCTGCTGTGGCTGAGTCCACCGCAGCTTTGGTTGAGGAAATCAAGAAGAGCCAGATCATCATGATTCCTGGCGGCTTCTCCGGCGGCGACGAGCCGGATGGTTCCGCCAAGTTCATCACCGCGTTCTTCCGTGCTCCTGCCGTTACCGAAGCGGTGCGTGACCTGTTGAACAACCGTGATGGTCTGATGCTCGGTATCTGCAATGGTTTCCAGGCGCTGATCAAACTCGGCCTGGTGCCGTACGGCGACATCGTGCCGATGACCGCCGAATGCCCGACGCTGACGTTCAACACCATCGGCCGCCACCAGAGCCGTCTGGTGCGCACCCGCGTGGCGTCGAATCTCTCCCCGTGGCTGGCAAAGACCGAGGTGGGCGACATGCACACCATCGCCATCTCCCACGGCGAAGGCCGTTTCGTGGCTTCCGACGATATGCTCGCCCAGCTCAAGGCCAATGGACAGATCGCCACGCAGTACGTGGACGAGGCCGGCGTGCCGGGCATGGACCTGAGCGTGAACCCGAACGGTTCACTGCTGGCCATCGAAGGCATCACCAGCCCGGACGGCCGCGTGTTCGGCAAGATGGGCCACTCCGAGCGTTACAGCAACGGTACGTTCAAGAACGTGCCCGGCGAGAAGGATCAGCCGCTGTTCGCAGCCGGCGTGGAGTACTTCGCCGCCTGATCCGCGACCGCATCCATAAAAGCGTTCTGACGTAGATTCGAACATACAGAGGCTGTTTGGTTTGATCGGGATTCCTCCCTAGTCAAACCAAACAGCCTCTTTTTTGGTCTCCGACGCATGTTAGGCGGAGAGGTAGCCTTCGGCGAGATTGACGGGGGTGTTGGCGCGTTCCACTGCTTCGTTGGAATGGGTGGCGGTTTGTTTGATGATGTCGTCGTAGCCGGTGAGAGCGGCGAAAGGCATGAATTGCGCGGCACGGTTGTGCATGCTCATGTGCGGGCGCGTGCACGAGCGATGATGAGGCAAGTTGATGATGTCATCGTAACGGTCGGTTTGCTGCAAACTCATGCTGCATGACCTCCAATCTGCCGGTTGCGCTGTTGACCTGTGGCATCAGCGAACATGTCCATCCCTTTAATGACGGCGTTTTTGCCGAACTTGCGTTTGATGTCAAGAATCGTCTGCTGCACATGCTGTTCGGAAATCTCATCGACAACCCGCATATCGTCAGCGTAGGAAGACCGCACGTTGTTATCGACGTTATCACTGCAATCGTTGCTATCGCTTCCATTTGAGACTTCTTGCATATCCGAAAACAGATCGGGCTGAACGTAATTCGCCGCAGCATTCCGCTCAGCCAGCTGTTCGACCGTTTGCAAATCAGAAGCAACCACATTCAATCGACGTACCAACAGCCGATGATCGACGATTCTGCAGAACAATTCGTCAACCGCATCGCATATGCGCGTGGTGGATGACGTATGGTCGTCCAGACCAATCGACCCTGTAGCCGGCTTGGGCACACGCCGACCATACCTATCAAGAGTTACGGGACCGCTATATTCGGCAATGGCTCGCTCAGCCATCGCCTTCAATTCCGGAGTGCCACACTCCCCTAGCCGCTTTGGATCAAGACTGGCGGTATCGTAACCGACCATCAACCCCATATGGCCGGCCTTCACACCTTTGGCAACCAAGTCCAAAGACAAGGTGTCCGCCATTTCTCTCACAATCAGCCGCGCCGAGTCAAAACCGACCGCGCCCGTAAGCACCTGCCCCGAACTCATACTATGACCAGCTGGCTTATACGCTTTGATGTCGGCGATCGTGCAAGGTTCCCAACCCCACGCATGGTCGATAAGCAGCTCGGCGTTCACACCGAACATCTTGTACAGCAGGCCCTCGTTGTAATACTCGTCGGCACGGCCTATGGAACATCGGGCTATATCGCCCATTGTCATTAGACCTTGGGCTTCGAGCTTCTTCGCATACCCTCGTCCCACACGCCAGAAATCAGTCAACGGCCTGTGCGCCCATAACAGCCGACGATACGACATCTCATCCAATTGCGCGATACGCACGCCATCCTTATCCGCGGGAATATGCTTGGCGACCACGTCCATAGCCACTTTCGCCAAATACATATTCGTACCGATACCGGCCGTTGCGGTGATGCCCGTCTCCCGAAGAATCTGCTGGATCATTTCACGGGCCATATCATGCGCGCTTTTGCCGTAAGCCCGCAAATACCCGGTAACATCCATGAATACTTCATCTATCGAATAGACATGAATGTCAGCTTCGGATACGTACCTTAAATATATGCTGTAGATTTTCGCACTGATGTTGAGATAATGTGACATTCGAGGCTTGGCTATATACACGCCGGCAGCCAGATTCGGATTAGCTGCGAGCGCTTTCGCATCATACGATTCACCTCTCAGCACACCGCCCGGTGCCGCTGCCCGCCGTGCAGCATTGACTTCTTTAAGCTTCGCTTTGACTTCGAACAGTCTCGCCCGCCCCGGGCAGTCCATATGCTTTGAGCGATGGCGACACGGCAAGACAGATGGTTTTGTCGGTGCGCGATTGGTCGGCCACTACCAGATGCGTGGATAGAGGGTCGAATCCGAGTTCTGCACATTCCGAAGACGCATAGAAGGATTTCAGATCGATAGCGATATAGGTACGTTCGGCCATCTTCAGACTCCTTCCATGATTTGGCTCCATCTTGAAACGTCAACGAGCACTTCGCCTCGCAAAGCACCGACAAAGCATCGCCGATGCACCGCACTGTATTTTCCTGCATTCAGCATATCAGAGAGTTCGAACAATTGTTCGACACACCCGACATGCCAAGTGCCCCTAAGGACTCCACGAAAACCGCCGATTGTAGCCTCCGGTTGGTAGTGTTGAACGGTAGCGAATCCCTTGTCTCCATGGTTTTGGAAGGAGCTTTGGCTTGTCAGCTGAACTCGAAGACATCCACGAGGAATGCGGTATTTTCGGCGTTGGGGCCACCCGGACGCGCCCGACTCACCTACTTCGGCTTGCACGCGTTGCAGCATCGCGGTCAGGAGGGTGCCGGGCATTGTCTCGAACGATAATGGTCATCTTATCGGTCATCGCGGAACGGTCTGTTGACCCAGGTGTTCAGCGACGAGCGAGAAATCGAACGCCTGAAGGGAGACAGGGCGATTGGCCATGTGCGCTACGCCACTGCCGGCTCTGGCGGCACCGACAACATTCAGCCGTTCATCTTCCGTTTCCATGATGGAGATATGGCCCTGTGCCACAACGGCAACCTCACTAACTGCCCGTCCCTGCGCCGCAAGCTGGAGGACGAAGGTGCGATCTTCCACTCCAATTCCGACACCGAAAGTGCTTATGCACCTCATCCGCCGTTCCTCGAAGCGCACTTTCATGGAGAAGCTCAAGGAAGCGCTCAACACCGTTCATGGCGGCTTCGCCTATCTGATCATGACCGAGAACGCCATGATCGGCGCGCTCGATCCGAACGGCTTCCGTCCGCTCTCCCTTGGCAAGATGAAGAACGGCGCATATGTGCTCGCCTCCGAGACCTGCGCGCTCGACATCGTCGGCGCCGAGCTGGTGCGCAACATCCGCCCGGGCGAAATCGTGGTCGTGGATGATCACGGATACAAGATCGTGCAGTACACGAACCAGACCCAGCTGGCCATCTGCTCGATGGAATTCATCTACTTCGCACGTCCGGATTCCGATATTTACGGCGTGAACGTGCATTCCGCCCGCAAGCGTATGGGTGCGCGTCTGGCCCAAGAATCGCCGGTCGATGCCGATATGGTCATTGGCGTGCCGAATTCCTCGCTGTCCGCGGCCTCCGGCTATGCGGAAGAAGCTGGTCTGCCAAACGAGATGGGCCTGATCAAGAACCAGTATGTGGCTCGAACCTTCATCCAGCCGACGCAGGAACTGCGCGAGCAGGGCGTGCGCATGAAGCTGTCCGCCGTGCGCGGCGTGGTCAAAGGCAAGCGCGTGATCGTCATCGACGATTCCATCGTGCGCGGCACCACGTCCAAGCGCATCGTGCAGCTGCTTAAGGAAGCCGGCGCAGCCGAAGTGCACATGCGCATCAGCTCGCCGCCGCTGAAATACCCATGCTTCTACGGCATCGACATCTCCACCACCAAGGAGCTCATCGCCGCAAAGAAGTCCGTGGAGGAAATCCGCGATTTCATCGGTGCCGATTCCTTGGCGTTCCTGTCACTCGACGGATTGGTCGAATCCATCGGCCTGGGTGCGGACGCACCGTACGGCGGTCTGTGCGTGGCCTATTTCAATGGCGATTATCCGACCGCCTTGGATGACTATGAGGCTGATTTCCTGAAATCGTTGACTCCGGAGGACCGCGTCCGACTGCCTGAATTCGCCCTGTACAAGAGCAAGTACGAAGGCAACGAATACACCACTACTTCACCCCAAGAAGAACACTGAACCCGAGAAAGGTTTGATATGCCAAAAGCATATGAAGAAGCCGGCGTGAGCGTTGAGGCCGGTTACGAAGTCGTCAAGCGCATCAAGTCCCATGTGGCTCGCACCAACCGTCCGGGCGTAGTCGGCGGTATTGGCGGTTTCGGCGGCCTGTTCGATCTGGCTTCCCTCGGATACAAGGAGCCGGTACTGATTTCCGGCACCGATGGCGTCGGTACCAAGCTGGTCGTCGCCAAGATGGCCAACAAGCACAACACCATCGGCATCGACTGCGTGGCCATGTGCGTCAACGATATTGCCGCTCAGGGTGCGGAACCGTTGTTCTTCCTGGATTACATCGCCTGTGGCAAGAACGATCCAGCACTGCTCGAGCAGGTTGTGGCTGGCGTTGCCGACGGCTGTGTACAGGCTGGTTCCGGTCTGATCGGTGGCGAAACCGCTGAAATGCCGGGCATGTATGACGAAGACGAGTACGATCTGGCCGGCTTCGCGGTCGGCGTTGCCGAGAAGTCCGCAATCGTGGACGGCTCCACCATCGCTGAAGGCGATGTACTCATTGGTCTGCCGTCCACCGGCGTGCATTCCAACGGCTTCTCTCTGGTGCGCAAGGCCCTGTTCGAGAAGGCCGGCTATACCGTCGATACCGTGCTTGACGAGCTCGACGGCGAAAAAGCTCGGCGACGTACTCCTTACCCCGACGAAGATCTATGTGAAGGCTCTTTCCCCGCTGTTCAAGGCCGGCGTGGTCAAGGGTGTCGCCCACATCACCGGCGGCGGCTTCATCGAAAACGTTCCGCGTATGATTCCGGACGGTCTGGCCGCACACATCAACCTCGGCTCCTGGCCGGTACTGCCGATTTTCGACGTGCTCGAAAAGGCCGGCGAAGTCGACCATATGGAAATGTTCAACATCTTCAATATGGGTATTGGCATGGTGTTGGCGGTCAACGCCGAAGATGCCGATAAGACCATGGAATTGCTGAAGTCCAATGACGAAGCCGGTTACGTACTCGGCAATATCGTCAAGAAGACCGATAGCGACGTCGAACTGCAGTAAATACATATACGGGGGTGAGCCATAACGGCCACCCCCCTTTTATTTCCGAAGACTTTCCTGAACATAGGATTTTCCCAAAAGGGACATAACAGGAGGAAACATGAAGGTTCTGGTCATTGGTTCCGGTGCACGCGAGCATGCCATCGCCCATGCACTTATGCGTGGCGGCAGCGTCAGCGAAGTCACGGTGGCTCCGGGCAATCCAGGCATGGAGCTTGACGGCATCCGCACCACGCAGATCAACCCGTCCAATCATGCCGCGCTGATTGATTTTGTAAAGAACAACGGCTACGACTGGGTGTTCGTCGGTCCGGAAGTGCCGCTTATCGAGGGCATCGTCGACGATTTCGCGGGAGCTGGCATCAAGGCGTTCGGTCCGAGCAAGGCCGCCGCGCAAATCGAGGGTTCCAAGGATTTCGCCAAGCAGTTGATGGAGCGTCACAGCATTCCGACCGCAAAGTATCAGACGTTCGACGATTTGGAGCGTTCCACCGCTTATGTGCGTGAACATGGCGCTCCGATTGTGATCAAGCTGACGGTTTGGCCGCCGGCAAGGGCGTGACCGTTGCCATGGATGAGGAAACCGCCATCGCCGCTCTTGAAGACATTTTCGTCGATCATCGTTTCGGCAACGCCGGTGCGAAGGTTGTCATCGAGGACTTCCTAGAGGGTCAGGAGTTCTCGCTGATGAGTTTTGTGAACGGCACCGATTTCTGGCCGATGCCGATTTCTCAGGATCATAAGCGCGCTTATGATGGCGATAAGGGTCCGAACACCGGTGGCATGGGTGCGTACAGTCCCGTTCCGCAGATCGGTCAGGATGTGGTTGACACCGCTATCGAAACCATTGTGAAGCCGACCGTTCAGGCTATGTCCGATGAGGGTACGCCGTTCACTGGCATTCTGTACGCTGGCTTGATCGCCACCGCGGATGGTCCGAAGGTTATCGAGTTCAATGCTCGTTTCGGCGATCCGGAAACGGAAGTCGTGCTGCCGAAGCTCACGTCTGATCTCGGCGCCGGCATCAGCGCTCTGCTCAATGGCGAGACTCCGGAGTTCACTTGGGATAATGACAACGCCACGCTTGGTGTGGTGCTCGCCGCCGACGGCTACCCTGTCGATGTGATCAAGGGCGCTGCGATTCCTGAGATTCCAGTCGATGAGGATTCCCACGTCTATTACGCTGGCGTGGCTCGTAGCGAAGAAGGTCTGGTCGCCAATTCCGGCCGCGTGCTGTTGGTGGAAACCTCCGCAGCCGACATCAAGGCCGCTCAAGACAAGGTGTATGCGATTATCGACCAGCTCGACACCAAGGGCATGTTCTACCGTCACGACATCGGCGCCAAGGCACTGAACATCTGAATGCACCCAGCGATTGCATACCATCAGAAATGTCTGTAACCATACAATCGCAATCATATATATAAAAAGGACGCGTTTGTGGTCGGACAGAGAGGAGTCCGACTGCAAACCAGCCGTTTTTAATCACACAACACAGGCAAGCTTATATTGATTACTTCTGCTCTCCCGGCTTCGGAATGAGCAGGGATGCGCAGAACGCGAGGCCGAGCAGAATCACACCGCCAACCATGGCTGCGATGTAGCCGCTGGTCGCACCGCCGGATGCGGTGAACGCGTTCTGAGCAGCGTACAGCACTGCATAACTCAGACCGGCACCCAGGTTGAATGCACCGGAGTTCAGACCAGGCAGGTAGCCCGGATTGTCTTCCGGAGAGAGCACGATGCCCAGACCGTTCAGCATGATGTTGGCAGTACCTGCGTAGGAAACACCCAAAGCCAAAGACATGACCACAAGTGCCCAGATGCTCGGAACGTTGCACACGAAGATGCCGAACAGCACGCCCACAACAGAGACGATCAAGCCAGTACGCAGCACCGCACGGTAGCCGAACTTCGAAGCGAGCACGCCTGCGACCGGACCGAATGCGAGACCGATCAACGCATACGGAGTCAGGGTGGCGAACGATACCACGCTGGCGCTCATGCCGGCGCCGACTTCGGTATCCTGAGCGAGAGCAGGCACGATACCGTTCATGATGGCGAACACGCCGGTCATGGTAAGCAGGGTGGTCAGCAGCAGACCCCAAGTACGACGCTGCTTGAGGTAATGCGTGGTGACCATCGGAGCCTTCTGACGCTTCTCAACATTCCAGAACACCACGAACAGCACGGCTGCAATAATGATTTCGACAGCGACCAGCGCCCAATTGGCGGAGCCCAGCTTCTGAATCTCGTTGATGGCCAGATATGCGGCCAAGAATGCGGCGGCAAGGGAAACCACGCCAACCCAATCCATCTTCGGAGTCTCGGAAGCGGTGGATTCTTCCGCATACACGAACACAAGCACAATGGCAAGCACCGCAACGCCAACCATGACCCAGAACACGGAACGGAAACCGAACGTGCCAGCAAGCCAGCCGCCAAGAATAGCGTCGACACCGCCGATGCCACCATTAACGGAAGTCAGAATAGCCATGAGCTTGGCGTACTTCTTATCTTCAGTAACCTTGGCGTGCAGCATGATCAGCGTCATCGGCACAATCGGACCGGCAACACCCTGAATCACACGACCGATCATCAGCATCGGCACGTTGACCGCGAGCGCGGAAACCACGCAGCCCAAAGCGGTAAGCACAAGAATGCCAAGCAGCACTTTCTTGCGACCGATCAAATCGCCGAGTCGCGGCAGGAACAGCGAGAACACTGCGCACGAGGTGAAGAACACCATCTGGGTCAAGCCAATCTGCGCATCGGTGGTGTTGAGTTCAACACGCATGGTCGTCAATGCAGGCGAAAGCATGGACGCGTTGAGCTGGAACGCGAAGATGGCTGCCATCAATGCTGCCATCAATGCGACGACGGACTTGCCGCCTTCGTCGAGCATTTTGCTGTTTTTGGTCTCTGTCATTAGAGCACCCCTTTACTTATCTTTCTCTTCTTTCAGCCGATGGTCTTGATTGCGTCGGTTACCAAATCCCAGAATTTGTTGAAATCAAGCTTGACTGCAACCTGGGTGTGGCATTCTTCGGCGCTCGGCTCTGGACCTCGCAGGTCGGCGACGGTCATGCCAAGTGTGAGATCTCCATGGATTTCGACATCAACCGGGCAACGACGGGTGGTCATGACGCTCGGATCAATGAGGTATGCCACCGTGCACGGATCATGGACCGGAGGATCGATGAAATCTTGATTGTCTTGATAGGTCTTGCGGAAGAAGTCCATCAGACCAGACACGAACTTGGCGAGATCAGTGCCAACGCCTTCGATACGCTGCTGCACTTCGGGCGTGCACAATGCCTGATGCGTCAGATCCAATCCGACCATGGTGATCGGCCAGGCTTCATTGAACACGATGTGAGCGGCTTCCGGATCGACCTTGATGTTGAACTCGGCCACGGCACTCCAGTTGCCCACATGGTATCCGCCGCCCATAAGCACGACTTCCTTGACACGTTCAACAATGCGCGGCTCCATGCGGGCAGCATGGCAATGTTGGTCAGCGGTCCGGTCGGCACCAGAGTGATGGTGCCTGGCTCGTTGCTCATAATGGTGTCGATAATCCAGTTGACGGCATGTCCGGCTTCCAACGGACGGCTGGGTTCAGGCAGTTCAACGCCGTCAAGACCGGTTTCGCCGTGAATGGAAGCTGCCACTTCCTGCTTACGCACCAGCGGACGGTCACATCCGGCATGCACCGGCACGTCGGTGGCATGCGCCTTTTTCCAGCACTGCACGGGCGTTGTAGGTCACCTTGTCAAGGCTCTGATTGCCACCTACGTGGTGACGCCCAGCAGATCGATATTGGGATTGCCCACGGCAAGCAGGATGGCGACGGCGTCATCATGTCCCGGATCGCAATCAAGGATGATTTTCTTGGACATTATGGTTCCTCCTTATGTACTCCAACTTTGAACCGATAATGAGGTGGTCGACGATTGACTGACTCCGGCTCATCGGTCACACAACTTGTTGCAAGGCCGGCAATGGCCTTTGATATCAGCGACTTCCGAAACCTTCGAGCAGTTGTTCGGCTGCCTGAAGATCGATGTCACGAGGTGTGTTTCCCGCAAAACGCTCGTCAACTACGGCCTGCGCATTGGAAACGAGTTCTTCAACGCTGATGCCGTAATCCTCAACAGGATGCAGACCGAGCATGCGGTCGCGGAAATCCTTGAACGCTCTGCTTGCGATAATCGCAACCTGCTCGTCCGGCGCATTTTCCGGGTAGACCGCACCTAGAATCTGACCGATCTCACGAACCTTATGCGCACGTACGGGAGCAACGAACTCCATAACCGCCGGCAACGCGTAGCCAACGGCTTCACCGTGCACGATGTGGTATTTCGCTCCGAGCACGTGTGCGATGGAATGCCCCGCAATGGTTCCCGCATTGTTCAGCATCCATCCTGCAAGCGTCGACGCGACCATCACACGTTCCCTGGCTTCACGATCCTGACCGTTTGCCACAGCACGCGGCAGATAGTTGTACAGCAGGAACATCGCTTTTTCGCAAATGGCATCCGTGACCGGACTTGCCATTCGGGAAAGGTATCCTTCCGCGGCGTGGCAGAATGCGTCAAGTCCGCAAGCAATGGTCATTTTTGCGGGCAGTGTCAGCATGAGATCCGCGTTCAGCACGGCATATTCGCTGACTGCCGGATCGGCAAGCACCGCGAGTTTACGACCGGTGGATCCTTCGGTGACCACCAGCGCGTTGGACATTTCGCTGCCGGTGCCGGCGGTGGTCGGAACTGCGATCATACCGTTGCATAGTGCGATCGGCTTGGCTGGATCGGTGTATTCGATGATGGATCCGCCGTTGACACGCACGATGTTGATGCCTCGGGCAACATCCATGGAACTGCCACCGCCGATGGCGATGATGCTGTCAGCCTTATGTGCTTCGAATGCTTCGACGCCGGATTCCACGGTTTCGCAAAGCGGGTCGGGCTTGACCTGGTCGAATACCGCCACATCGACACCGACCTGTTCAAGCTTGGTACGTGCGGCAACGACCAGCGGCATGCTTCCGACGAGGGAATCCGTGACCATCAGCGGACGAGAATAGCCCGCAGTCTGCATGATATCGACCAGAGTCTCCCCTAAATCGTCAGTGCAGACCACTTTGACGGGTTGCAGCAGTTTGACTTCCATAGCCATCGGTCACTGTCCGATCTTTGCGGCCGCAGCGTCGGCATTGATGCAGAATTGACGAACCTTGTCGATGTCTTTCTCCATGTAGCCGCCGTCATATTTGATGCTGGTCTTCGTCAGGGAGTCCACGCCATACGGCTTGCACTGTTCGATGGCTTCGGCAACATTGTCTGGTCCAAGACCGCCAGCCATGATGACCGGCTTTCCGCATTCGGCCACAATACGGGCGTCAATGCTCCAGTCGTGGGTCAGACCGCTGGCACCAATGCCGGTGTCGGGGGCCAGACCGGAGTCCGTGAGGATGAAATCGCAGTATTGTGCGTACTTCTTGGCACGATCGACGGCGGATTCATCGTCAACGAGCACGGCCTGCATGAGTTTGGTGTTCGGAGCGGCTTCCTTAAGTCGGGCCGCGAATGCTTCATCTGCGGCGTACCCATCGCCTGCGATATGCAGAATGTCAGGCCGCACCTCTCTGGCAAGCTCGATCATCTCGTCGGGATCGTTGGTCAGCATGATGGCCACGGAGGTGACGCCACGACGCTTGCATTCGTCGAAAATGCGGTGCACGCGTTCGATTGGCACACGATGTGCCGGAACGCCACCATTCTGCATCGGCACCAGTCCAATGTTGTCGGCACCAGCTCCATGGTTTGACGGCCTCATCGTATTCGATCAGAGAATAGATCTGCTTGACTACCATTGTCGGTTCTCCTTGTGTTTGTATGGGTTGATGGACGTGTGATGTAGCAAAATTCAGGCGGTACGCACTTCGTCGAGCAACGGCTCGATCTCGCCGGACATCTTCTTACGTATGCGTTCCACGGTGATATCGGGCACTGCTTTTGTGCATTCGAGCGCGATGCTGGATGCTGCCTGCGCAATTTTGCCGACTTCTTCAAGATCTCGATCGGGGTTATCGAAGAAGCTCCAGGTGATGGCTGCCATGCCGGCATCTCCGGCCCCATTTGCCGTGGCGATTTCGGTGCGGTATGGCGGCACATGCTTGAAGCTGTATTCGTCGTTTTCGTGTCTCGCGCACAGGATTCCGTTGGCACCCAATGAAATGAATACGTTCTTCACGCCCCTGTCGAGCAAGGTCTTCGCTGCGGCACCTGCCGAATACTGGTCGGCGATACCGATGCCGGTGAGTACGGATGCTTCCAAATCATTCGGCTTGAGCACGGTCATCTTGTTGAGGATCGTGTCGAAACGGTGCGCTTTGACTGTGGAAACGGTGTCTCCGAACAGTGGCGCGGTGACGTGTTCGCCAATCCATGCCATGGTTCCGGTTCAAGATTGGCGTCAAGCAGGCAGATGGCGGCACCGTTGATGAAGTCGAGGCGAGATTCGAGGAATGCCGGATTGATTTCCTTGCAGATTTCCATGTCGTTGACGGCCACCAGCAGATCGCCCGTATCATCGGTGATGAACATGTAGGTGGAAGAACGGCGTCCTTCCAGCTGTGCGGCATAGTCAAGATTGATGTTGTTGGCCGCGCACGAACGTTCCAGGGTCTTGCCGTTTTCATCGTCGCCGTAGACGGTGATCAGGTATGTCGGCATGCCCAGATGAGCCATGTTCTGTGCGATGTTCTGCCCGACACCACCTGCGGACATGCTGACGACGCCCGGATTCGAGTCTCGGTCCACTACGGTGCTCGTCGGTCTACCACAGATGTCCATGTTCATGCCACCGATGACCACAACGTAACGGTCAGGAACAGTATTTCCTGAAGTCATATCCGCCATGGATATTGCCTCCTACATTTTCGGGGATATATCTGCCTTGATACACCCTTGATGAAAACGTTTTATCTTCAATTTAGAAATACAACAAAAGTTTAAGCCAGTCAACTTTTGCTTATATTTCATCGATGTAACATATGGAAAAATCGCGTGTCTCGCGATTACGAAAGAAACAAATGTAAGACCGCCATACCTGCGTTACTGCAGCAAATCAGCTTTGCGCCGCACAGCTTCTTCAGAAAAATCAGCGCAAATCGACTGCACCTGAGACATATTCATCGCAGCCGCCGCAGACGCATATCTAGCGCATTCCCGCTGTGTTTTATGCTCACGACGCGCCCACACCAGCGCACTCAACGCCGCCGACGCACCACCATTGGTATATCGACGTTCCTCCGCCCTTCCCGGCAAAGACCAGAAAAAGCTTTCATGTTCGCAGCAGTACAGCATGTCCGAATCATCCACAAAAAGAAACACATTACGCACACCGGACCGCAGCAAATGTTCGGCGCAATCTCTGGCACTGGCCTCGTCATGCACCTCAATCCCCGACACGAATTTGGCTTCGGCGGAATTAAGCACCATAGTGTCGATGCGATCGAGCACCGGCGTGATTCGCGCCGCTTTTATTAACGGAAACCACGCGCACGAAATCGGTCGACTTGTTTTTTCGCAAACCCCATGCTATGGCATCAGACGGCAAGCTCGAATCAATCGCCACCATTTCCGCATTGACGATGGTCTGCTCTCGTTGCGCTAGAAATTCCGGGGTGATTTCCGCACTGATCTGCATATCATCAAGACCCACAATCTGACGCCCCTGCGCGGAAACAACCGACAAGAAGGTGGAAGTAGGCATATGGGAAATCTGCTTGGCATGCGTGATGTCAATGCCGTTGGCATACGCGTCCTGCTTGACGCGTTCGCCGTTCTCATCATCACCATAGACGGAAATCAAATAATTCGGCACGCCAAGCCGGTTCAGATTGTAGGCGATATTGTAACCAATGCCGCCCACGGATGACACAATGCGCCCCATGTTGGAACTTTCCCCAACCACATCCTGCATGGCGACACCGTAATGGTCTATATTGATGGCGCCAACAACAGCCACATAGCTGGGCGGAGTGACGATATACCCTTTGCCTTGGATGTACCCTTTTTCATCAGGTTGGAGATGTGCGCGGCCACCCCTGAACGGGTGATGCCGCACAGTTCCGCAAGCTCGTTTGGCTGATCAAAGGATTCTGCTTAATCCACGCCAAAATCTGCTGTTCGCGATCGGTTGCGGCCATCTCTTCCCCCTTGCCTCTAGGGAAGATCCATGAAATCGGTGTCTTTCAGGTAGTTCTTCCCTGTGGTGATATCGTACTGAATCAGCTGGTAGTCGGCAAGCAACTGCTGGGTTTCCGCGTCGAAGTCGCTTTCGGCCATGGGATTGCCGTCAGCGTCGAGATAGATGTTCTGACCTTCAGGGATACGGTCCCATCCCTGGATATTGTTGACGACAGGTGGCTCCATGGCGGAGATTTTCTCATGCATTTGCGTGAGGAACGCCAGATACGGGGACACCTTGGCGTTCATATGCTCGGCGGCCTGCGCCACGAAGAAGTTCGGCGACGAATAGTCGGCGTTGTCGATCTCGTTGCCTTGCGAGCTGGACGCCTTGTTGGACCAGATGAAATAATCCGTCAGATGCAAGGCAAGCGAATTGTTGTCGTCTTCGGAAGCGGACGAATAAATGCCCGGCAGATGATCGCCGTAGAACACCACGGTGATCGGCTTGTCGATGGCGTCGAGCTTGTCAAGGAAGTCGGCGGTCGCCTCGTCGGTCAGAGCCGCACCCTTCTGATAGGTTTCGATGGACTCCTTCTCATCGTCCTCCAAAGGAGTGTCCGTAGTGGATTCGGCCTTGAAATCGTTGTTCTTATACCAATCGTGGTATGGCATGTGGTTCTGCATGGTGATGACCTGCAGGAACTGGTTGCCATCGGTTTTCTTGACTTCTTCGATGGTGCTCTCGTACGTCGCTTCGTCAGACACGTACGGCGAATCGTCGATCTTGTCTTGATGCGAGATGACGTCTGGACCGGTCAACGTGTAGAAATGCGAGAATCCGAACTTCTTATAGTTGGTCGCACGCGAGTACATAGACGATTCGTACGGGTGCAGTCCGATGGAATTCTTCGACGCCCCCCACAGCTGGTTGATGGTCGGCGTCCAATGCTCGCTCGGCACAAGCTGCTGATACGGCTGGTGAGCGACGAATCGAAATTCGACATGCTCAAACCCGTCAATCCCATGTATTCGAGGTTTGCGGTACCACCGCCATATCCGGAAGAAAGCATCAAACCGGAGGTCGTATTCTCTTTGATGGAACGAATGTTGGGCATGGAATCCTTGTTGACCTTAAGCCCCGGCACGCGAGACGGGTCGGAGAAGGATTCGGACAGCACATAGATCACCGTACTGTCGGTCATGTTCTCGGTACGAGATGCGTTGATCTTCTTCGCTTCTTTTTCGTATCGTGCCGCGACTTCCTTCATGGTTTCTTCGGAATAGTCGTCAGGCTTCACCATGACTTTCGGATTCAGCTGCCTGGTGAAGGCGACCATCGGTCCGTTGCGCTGCGCATCGTAGACGGAATCCCACATGGACGGCATGTCCCCCATTGCCGAAGAGAAGGTTTTCGCCCAAGATCCGACAGTGCTCACCTGCATGGAATACAGCGTGAAGAACGTTCCCGGCACGATGATCAGCAGTAGTCGCACGATGGCATTCAGCGAGCGCGACTGCTTGCGTCGCCACGGAAAAGCTTGCCGTGACGGCCGTCACGATGATTCAGGAATACGAAAAGCGCAATGAAAGCAACGAATATGACGACGGCGAGCAGAATGGTCCACTGTGCGCCTGCCGGCATGAAGCTCATAAGATTGCCCGCATCGGCTTTGAGGAAGTTCAGATCGCTGGGAAGAATCGCCTCATATCGGATGGATACTTTGAAATGTTCGATCACCGCGATAATGAATGTCACCGCCAGAAATATTGGCGTGGCGATCCAGAAGCGGTTGATGAGCATGAGCAGTATCACATACAGCACGCCCCACAAAATCAGGTTGAGCACCGCCACAAAGTTGAGGTTGGTGAACATTTTGGTGACGAAGCCCCAACCGGTCAGCCACATGTTGTTCGAAAGCTTGACGCGTGTAGCGGATTGACTGACGCCAATCTGTAGCGCTGCCACACCGATGGCGTCGAACACCACAAACAGTATGCCGTACAACCACCCTGGGAATTCCTTACGTTCCTTGGCGGGTGCGTTTGGATCAATCGTCGAGATCTTCAGTTCCTCAATCGTCTCTGTATTCACGGATTCGTTCGTCAAGTGTTTATCTCCACTCGTAACGTGTCAGTTCGCTTCGTTTCCCGCCTTACGGCGACGCCAAGGCACTATTCTCGCGACCATATCTGACAAAAAGCTGTAATGATCGATTTCATCCACAGTTTCTTCTGATTTTCTTACGCATATGTCGATGAATCGCAAAAGAACGATGAGGGGGTATAGACAGTTCGGATGGCAGTATCTAGTTGTCGTCAAGGATTCCGCCGTCCGCATAACCGTTGTTGCTGAAATCGGCGAAATTGTTGAGATCGACGGAATTACCGTCGTGCCTCATTCCGGCAGTCGGGGCATAGTCCGAACACCTCAGCGTATGCCGTTCGATGGTGAATCCGTATTTCTCGCTGATGCCACGCAGCCAAGTTTCGGATGGCGATTCGATTTCCACGGTTTTGCCGCAATTCGTGCATACGAGATGATGGTGATGCCCGTCATCACCACACAGACGGAACAGCTGTTGGCCTTCCAAACGCACGGTATCAGCCTCGCCTGCCTCAGCCAAGGCATTCAATTGACGATATACAGTGGCAAGGCCGACCTTCACGCCTTCGTCTTCCAGCTTGCGATGCAAATCCTGTGCGGAAATGAATTCATCGTTTGCCTTCAACGCATCATGAATCAGTTCTTTTTGTTTGGTGTTGCGCTCCACGCGTCCGTCCGTCAATCTATGTCCGTTCTTGATGGCTTCGCGCGCCGTCCTCCCCTCAGGGAAAGGCTGACGCGCGAAACATGCCGTCATCGGTTTTATTTCAAATCATCCCAGCAGCCGGTCCGTTCAAGATCCGCCACAGTTTGCCTGGTGTCGTCGGTCAGCACGGTGATATGCCCCATCTTGCGATCATGACGCACTTCAGCCTTGCAATAGTCGTGCATATTCCATTCGGGATGCTCGGCGATCAGCGCGCGGGTCGGTGCCACATGCTGCCCGAGCACATTGACCATAACAGCCGGCTTGAGCAGTTCGGGCTGTTCGAGCGGCCACCCCGGCGATGCCTCGAATATGCGCGTCGAACTGGTCGAACGAGCACGCTTCGATGGTGTAATGACCGGAGTTATGCGGGCGCGGGGCAAGCTCGTTGACGATAACCCGCTCATCCTTGGTAACGAAGAGTTCGATAGCGAGGATGCCGGCCAGTTCGAAGCCTTGCGCCAAACGCAAAGCGAGTTCGTGCGCTTCCTTCGCCACGTCTTCGCTGACTTCGGCCGGAGCGATGGTCATGTGCAGAATATTGTTACGATGCTCGTTGCGCACGATCGGGAAGGTCACATAATCCTTGCCGTTACCGGCAACGAGAATGCTCGCTTCGAATGCGAAATCGACGAATCCTTCGAGAATGCTCGGCGGGAATCCGCCACCGCGATCGGCACGGGCGCGTACCTTTTCGAGATCGGCATCGGATTCAGCACGGTCTGGCCGTGGCCGTCGTACCCGCCGGAACGGGTTTCAGCACGGCCGGGTAATGGATTTCACCGAGCGCCGCATCAAGCTCCTCAACGCTGTTGACGGCCTTCCATGGTGCGGTCGGCGTGCCATGATCATTGATGAACTGCTTCTCGTTGACGCGATCCTGCGTGACACGCAGCAAATCGGTGCCTTGCGGGGCTGCAGACAAGGAACGCACTTCGTCGATGGCGTCGGCGTTCACGTTTTCGAACTCGTACGTGAGCACGTCGGACTTTTCAGCCAGTTCTCGGATCGCGGTGATGTCGTCGTATTCGGCAGTGACTTGGAAGTCGGCCACCTGTGCGGTCGGGCAATCCGGAGTCGGGTCGAGCACGCCGATGCGGAAGCCCATGTAGCGGGCGGACAACGCCATCATGCGGCCAAGCTGACCGCCACCGATAATGCCGATGGTGGCCCCTGGCATCAGACGTTCAACACGGCCATTGGTTTCCTCAGACAAGCTGGGCATTGGATTCAGCCACCTTTTCCTTCAGAGAGTCACGATATTCCTGCAAAGCATTGACCAAACGCTCATCGGTGGTGCTCAGAATGCTCACAGCCAAAAGACCTGCGTTTGTGGCACCGGAGTTGCCGACTGCGGTGGTGGCGACCGGGATGCCGCCTGGCATCTGCACGATGGACAGCAGCGAATCCCAACCGGACAGCGCATGGGAACGCACCGGCACGCCGATGACCGGCAGGGTGGTCTGGGCCGCGACCATGCCCGGCAGATGTGCCGCGCCGCCGGCTCCGGCGATGATGACCTTCAGACCGTTGGCACGGGCACTATGCGCGAACTCGCCCATCAATTCCGGGGTGCGGTGCGCGGAAATCACCTGCTTCATGTACGGCACTTCGAACTGGTCAAGCATCTCGCAGGCATGCTTCATGGTTTCCCAATCGCTCGCCGACCCCATAATCACTGCGACTTCAGGCTTGTTGTCTGCCATCAAGGACCTCCGAAAGAATCCAAAAGAACATGTTCTTGAACACCGTTTACTTTACGCAATCGGCTAGATGTGCAGCACGATTTTTCCGAAAACGTCGCCATTCACGATCTTGGAGAACGCAAGATGCGCGTCGTCGATCGCATATGCGGAATCGATGACCGGATGCAGATCGGCATGTTCCACGAATTTCAGCAAACGTGCGAAATCCTCACGGGAGCCCATGGTATTGCCCTGCACTCGAATATCCTGGAAGAAGATTCTCGTAAGCTCTGCACCCGGCTGGTCGCCAGTAGTCGCGCCGCAAATGGCGATAGTTCCTCCCGGACGTACGGATTTGACGGAATGACTCCATGTGGCCGCGCCGACGGATTCAATGACGGCATCCGCCTTGCGTGGCAGTCGCGCACCCGTTTCAAAAGCCGCATCGGCACCGAGCTGCAACACTCGCGCACGCTTGTCTTCGCTTCGTGACGTGACGAACACTTCCAATCCGGCCGCGTGAGCAAGCTGAATCGCCGCGGTCGACACGCCGCCTCCGGCGCCTTGAATAAGCACCGTGTCTCCCGGCTTCACATTCGCCGATGCGAACAGCAGGGAATATGCGGTAAGCCAGCTGGTACCCAATGCGGCAGCCTCATCAAGATTCAGATTCGCGGGCTTGGCGAACACGTTGGCGCTGGGCACCTGTGTGTATTCGGCCATGGTTCCCGCATACCGTTCGGACAGGATCGAGCGTCTCTCCCCCGGCATCACACCGGCGCCATCGGTACCAACGAAGGTATACAAGACCACTTCGGAACCCGGCCTTAAGTCCCTTTCGTACGGGAATGTCTTCTTCCAACACGCCAGCCGCGTCCGTGCCGAGGATCATCGGCGTCTGCTCGTCGGAAAGCCCCACACCTTGCAGACTCCACACGTCATGATGGTTCACGCTCGCCGAGTTCACACGAATGGTGGACCAGAATGGCTTGGTTTCAGGCTCAGGCATAGTGCCCACTTCAAGCACGGACAGCGGATCATCATAATTCGTTCCGGTGCATATACGGCTTTCATGTTCGCGCTCCTTTGCGAATAACGGCTTTTCACGATTGCAAACACCTCTATTGTGCCTCAAGTTGAGAAGACTTTGCGCTCCTTTGCCCGCAAACACCCTCGTCGGGGCATACAGTGGGATATGATTTCGCACTTGGTTGCACTGATCGTAGGGAAGGGTGATTGCGCACGATGACCGCTGGCATTTTGAGTTCGATTCACACTCCGGCGGACGTACATGCCCTTTCAGCCCAGCAATTACGCGATCTATGCCTCGAAATCCGCGCCACGCTGCTCGACTACGGCAAACAACATGGCGGGCATATCGGCTCGAATCTTGGCGTGGTGGAGCTCACTGTGGCATTGCACCGCGTGTTCGACTCGCCCCGCGACCGTTTCATTTTCGACGTGTCGCACCAAAGCTACGTGCACAAAATGCTTACCGGCCGCGCCGAAGCATACTTGGACCAATCTCGTTTGATGAGGTGACCGGTTTCACGAATCCGCTGGAAAGCGAACATGATTCCTTTGTGCTCGGCCATACCGGCACTTCGATTTCTCTGGCCTGCGGTCTTGCCAAAACCCGCGATATGCAGCGCGCGCCGCCGGCGAAAGCACTATCGGCAATGTTATCGCCATTATCGGCGATGGATCCCTGAGTTCGGCCATTGCGTTCGAGGGGCTGAACAATGCGGCCGAACAGGGCGGTAATCTCATCATCATCGTCAACGACAACGAAATGTCGATCGCTGAGGATTTCGGCGGTATGTACGGGCAGCTTGCCAAGTTGCGTACGTCGAATGGCATGGCCGAACTGAATCTGTTCAAGGCATTCGGCTTGGACTACCGCTATGTGGAGCAGGGTAATGACGTTGACGCGCTGGTGGAAGTACTGAACGAGGTCAAAGACATTGACCACCCGATCGTAGTGCATATCCACACCACCAAAGGCTTGGGCTTTAATGACGAAACGGAAGCCGACAATGGTTCGGATGGCTGCAATCAGACCAATCCTCAACCTCATGCGGGCCAATGCGAGGCCAACCATTGGCAGGATCCGGAGGCCTCGCTCGGCAAACCGCTCGACGCACGCAAATATTATGGCGAAATGGCCATGGCATCGCTGGAACGTCGTTTCGACAATGAGCCGGGATTGGTGGTCATCTCCCCCGCAACCCCCGGATCGAATGGCATCACCCGAGATTTTCGTGAACGTGCCGGCGCTCACTACGTCGATACCGGTATCACGGAAGAACATGCCGCCGCGTTCGCCGCGGGTATCGCCAGG
>ENA-OQAL01000080-OQAL01000080.1-human-gut-metagenome-genome-assembly--contig:-NODE-80-length-24040-cov-1.629867_pt1 | contig 24040 bp, 34 predicted proteins | sample MGYA00242491_ERZ504519 | MGnify/ENA primary metagenome ERZ504519 (study PRJEB26092, sample SAMD00036260) | human gut metagenome | host: Homo sapiens | study: EMG produced TPA metagenomics assembly of... | reverse complement strand
GTGCGACTATGCCGTTTTACGATATTGCCGGGCTGGTGGTGGAGATCAAGCACCCCACCGGCAGAGCAGAAAAGCAGCCCGCCCCTACCTGTGCAAGGACCAAGAGGGGCAGACGGCGGACATTACCATTGATGTGACGGAGCAGCGGGTAACGGACGCTATGGCCGAGCACCCGGAGATGAACCGGGACGACTGGTACTATATGCTCACCGGCTCGGATTTTTACACCCAGCTGCTGAAGTTCCGGGGTATTTTGCTTCACTCCAGCTGCGTGGTGGTGGACGGCGCGGCCTACGCTTTTTCCGCAGACAGCGGCACCGGCAAATCCACCCACACCGCCCTGTGGCTCAAGCACTTTGGCAACCGGGCGTATATGCTCAATGACGACAAACCGGCCATTCGCCTGGTGGGCGACCGGGTGTATGCCTGCGGCACCCTGGAGCGGCAAATATGATTACTCCACCCCGGGCATCGGTTCCCCTGGCGGGCATTTGCTTTCTCGAGCGGGCGGAAGAGAATTTTATCCACCCGGCAGACACTAAAAGGCAGTGTTCAACATTTTCTCCCAAACAGTGCGCAAACTGGGGCCTAACGCTATGGAGCGGCTGTTTGATATGCTGGAGACCATCTTTGCCAAGTGCCCCTGTACGAACTGGGCTGCAACATCAGCGATGACGCGGTGCGCACCTCTTACAACGCCATGAAGCCGAAAGGTCAAAGCGAAAAGTAAATACAAGCGAAAAAAAGAAAGGCAGTTACCCAAAACGGGTAACTATCTTTTGTTATCTATGGCGTTATTCCGCTGTGTCCTGCGGCAGGGCGTTCTTCGGCTGCGGCAAATACACCCGAGCCTTAAACAAATCGCCGTCAATGAGCAGCTCTAACTTCCCTTGCTGGGCGCTGCACAACTCCTGGGCAATGCTTAGGCCCAAGCCGTTGCCTTCTTTGGTTCGAGAGGCGTCGCCCCGCACAAACCGCTGGGTCAGCTCCTGGGGCGAAATATTCAGCGGTTCGGCAGAAATATTTTTAATTTCAAACACGCCGAAATCCCCTTGCTTATACACTCGCACATACACACGAGAGTCTGCGGCAGAATACTTCTTGGCATTTTGCAGCAGATTTTCCAGCACCCCGGTAGGTTTTGGAACCGTCGGCAAAACGCCTGTACCCGGGGCAAATCCGGATCCAGCACCAGTTGCAACCGGTTCTCCTCAAATTCCTTTTGATACTCCCCGATAGCCTGGGCGGTCAGTTCGCCCAGATCCAGCACCATAGGGTGCAGGGTAATGTTGCCGGAGGACAGCTTGGACGCCTCAATCAAATCCTCCACCAAGCGAGCCAGCTTGGTGCTCTTTTCCGTCAGCACAGCCATATATTCCTTTGGCCTTTTTCGTCCGACTGGGGGGCACTTGGACAGCAGGTCCGTGTAAGTAATAATGGAGGTAATCGGGGTCTTTAGTCGTGGGACACATTGGTGATCAGCTCCGTTTTCAGCCGTTCGTCCCGCACTGCCTGATCCACGGCGTTGTGCAGCTCCTGATTGGTATAACGCAGGCTGCCGGCCATGGCGGCCAGTGCCGGGTGGAGATGTGCCGCCTCCACATCCGTGCGGTTGGCTGCGGCCTCAATCACCCGATCCAGCTGGAACAAGAAGCGCAGCGCATAGCCCACGCAAAAGCCGTTAAAGGCCAAGAAAGCCAAAGCGCAAGGCACGCTGATGGGCGCAAACTCCAAGAACGCGCCAAACAGCACTGCCAATACAATATTGATCAGCAGATAGCCTACGGCGCAAAAGACCATATTGCGCTTAAAGTGCCGCGGGGTATAGGCCAGCCCCCGGATCACACGCCGATTGAACCGGTGCAGTTTGCACAACAGACGCCAAATTCCCAAGCAAATATAATACAGCAGCGTACCCTTATACAAGTGTTTCTTAGACTTGCAAAGGCGCACAAAAGACAGGGTCAACTCTGCATACAGACCCCAGGCCACCGCGCCAAAAGCGCCGCAAGCCGCTAAGAACAGCCAGCCAAAATTCAAGGTACTCATCTGGTAGCCGTAATAGTGGAACAGGTCGGTAAACAAGCCCTCGAACAGTAAGTAACCCAGTCCCAAAACAGCAGCTGCAATGATCGCCGTGTGCAGTTCCAAGGGAATATAATCCATCCACAGCAGGCGCACGCCGTCCGTACCGGCACGGCGCCCGCAGCCCAGGCACGCCAACACCAAAAAGGCAAGGGCCAGCACCGCCAGGCAAACAGCCGCCACGGTCATCGCCACGGTATTCATATTTTGCATACGGGTGCACAAGGCATTCAATTCCACAAAGTCCGGAAGCATATCGTTGCCGCCGGCCACGGTGGGGTCAATGCCCACATAAATGCTCATATCCCCGTCCATTAGGTACTGCACAGCGTCCGATCTGGCATTGTCGGCACCGTAATCCGTGCCCCGCAGATTCTCCCTTGCTTTGGTCTTGGAATAGTACACCGGTGCGTTCTTTAGCGACGCCGGCGATTTGCCCTCTGCCAACTGGCTGACCACCTGACCGGTGGTATTGTCCTTGGCATAGAATTGCAGACATTGCAGTTCCTGCAAATCCCGGCGCATCTCCTGCTGCCTCGCGGCAGAATATTGATACGGCTCCACCACCGCTTTGTCATAGAGCTTTTTAATGTGGGTCTCTGCCGATTTCACCGTATCGCTCAGGGTCTGGTCGGCATCGTACTCGTTCGCTTCTACCGTTTGGCCGTCCACTGTAAAAGCGACCGTGTAAAAGCGGATTAGGTAGTCCGGCTCTTCCGACATATCGCTATAATACTCCACGCCGTCGGAACTGCGCAGCCAATTTGCCAGCTGCAAATAGGGCAGATAATCCTCCCCTGCCCGGGTGCCGTTGACGATCTGTTGCAGATCCCGAATCAGCCCCGGTGCGTCCCGATCCTCTGCCCCACTTTCTTTATGGTCTTGGCGGGCACTTTTATAGTTGGGTATATCCTTGCCGATATTTGTAATATTCTGATTTTCAGCCCGGCATAGAACACCAGCGTTTTTTTGCGAATGGCGGTGGCCTGGTCCTTCTTATACTGCTCCAGTGCGGCCGCCACGCTGTCCGCCTTGGCTTTCTTAAGCGCAGTCACCTTTTGTTGCAGCTGCTTTTGCCCCGCCAGGAGCGCGATCTCATTGACGATTACATCCAGCTCCGCTTGAAATCGTAGTCTGTACCAGACTTCCCTTTTTCGCTACGGACGGATCGGTAAATGCATCATCGTTATACAGACCGCTGACCCGCATCACGGCGCTCAGCAGTGCCACCGAGCTAAAGGCCAGCACCATAGAGAGCACCACGCACAGCGCCTTAAACCATCTGCTTTCTCTAACATTTTTCCACTTTGTATCCAAGTCCATACACCACCTTTAAGTATTTGGGATCCTTGGGGTTGATCTCAATCTTTTCACGAATGTTGCGAATGTGCACCGTCACGGTCTTTTCCGTGCCGTAGGCCGGTTCGTTCCACACCGCTTCATAGATTTGGGCACTGGAGAGCACACGACCTATATTGTGCATCAGATATTCCAATATCTTATACTCCCGGGCAGTCAGCCGTACCGGGTCGCCGTCTACCGTCACTTCCTTGGTATCCGTATCCAGCACCAAGCCGCCGGTGACCAGCTGGCTCTCCCGCACCTCCAGGCTGCCAAGACGCACATAGCGACGGATTTGGCTCTTAACCCGAGCGGTCAACTCCAGCGGGTTGAAGGGCTTGGTCACATAATCATCGGCGCCAAAGCCCAGACCGGCGATCTTGTCCGTGTCCTCGCTTTTGGCCGACAGCAGAATAATGGGAAAGTTGTACTTCTCCCGCAGCTTTAATGTGGTTTTCAGTCCGTCCAGCCGAGGCATCATAATGTCCAGCACCATACAGTGGATCTCCTCCCCCTGTACTTGCTCCAGTGCCTCCAGCCCGTCCCGGGCACACAGCACCCGATAGCCCTCCTGGCTAAGATAAATGCGCAGAGACTCTAAGATCGCCGCGTCATCATCGCACACCAATACCGTAAACATTGCTCTCATCTCCCTCAAGTGATACAAAGTGCTTGCTCCATTGTACCACAAAAATCCCCAACGGAAAACCCGTTGTACACATTTAACCACACATTCTTAAAAGCAACGCAAGGAAATCTAAGAACCGGTAAAGTTTGGTCGGCAAAACAAAAAAGCTGCCGCAGCATAAGCACTGCGACAGTCTTTGTATCTTTATTGCTTAGAAACAGCTTGAACGGAGGGATCGTAAGGGTCGCCGGTATGGGGCTGTTCTTTCTTAGGCCGTCATTCGGCACAGGGTTGTTGTTTGCCCGCCGTAGGCCTTTGCGCTTTCCACATCGTCCGCCCTCTTCCAGGTGCTTGATGTAGGCGGTGTAGTCCTCGTTCCACCCGGCGTATGCTGCATTTTGGCGCTTATCCTCCAGCTGCACATGGTTCTTAATGTACTGCCCCACATAGAGCGATACTTTTTGGGCACCGTAGCAGTTCAGGTGGTTGCCGCCGTCCCGGCTGTCCGTTTTCCAGCTAAAGCCGATCTCCTTGCGTTTCAGATCCATATCCAGGAACGGAATGCCGTTTTTCTTGGCATAATCATTCACCGCATTGTGGCGGGCATAGGTCCAGGTGGTTTGGGACGGCACCTGCACCAAAATCAGCTGGGCGCCGTTCTTTTTGCACAGCGCATTCAGCTCATCCAGCTTGCGCACAAACAGCGGATTGATCTCGTCTCGCTTTTTGGTCTTTTTGATATATTCCTTGCCCCGATATGGCACCTTGGCACCGGACACAAACTGTCCCTTGGAGGCAAAGCGGGCAGAGTAGGACTTGCGCTTAACCGCCGTCTTAGGGTCAAACTGCTTCCACCGATCGTGGTACTCCAGCACGCTGAACTGGTTGAGTATCTGCTTACGCGCATCCCGGGCAATCACTTGAGCAGAGTTGGAGTTGGTATACAGCTGATCCGTTTCCAGGATCACCACCTTGGGCTTTTGGGTTTTCAGGCACTCCTCCACCGCGCGAACAGACTCGCCGATCAGCTGCTTACCGGTACCGCTGATATAAGAGGTAAAGCCGTAGTTTTTCCACATTTCCATAGGCGAAAAACCGCTGTAAGCATCACTGTTGCCTACAATAAACACATCCAGCGTGTCCTTTTCCAGCGACAGATAGCCGCTGGCGTTGGGGTTCACGAACCCGGCTGCGTCATCATTGTTCTTTGGCTCCAATAGAAAGGAAATTCCGTAGAGCAAAAGTAGCAAAATCAAATAAAGGACACCAGGCGGGTGCAGTTTTTCAATATCAACTTGGTCTTTGCAGTCATCATGCACCCCTCCTTAGAATTGACCGTAAATAGGCGCTACCGTTTCATAGCCGGTACCGTAAGCGCCAAATACAATCACGCCAATAATCAGCGCCAAGAACACCGCATACCGCAGCACCACCGGACGGCGAGCCAGCTCCGAGCGAATGGTGTGGCCCTTCTCTTGCAGCACCTCCACAATGCCTACGACCAGCACACCGATACCCATAATCAGGAAATCCTGCCAGTCGTTACCCAGGGACAGCACCGTACCGTTGGTTAAGCAAGCGCCGTCAAAGTCCGTAAAGATACGCGCCAGGCTCTGGCCCCACTGAGAAATCGTGTGGCAGCGGAACAACATCATGCCCACATTCACAATCAGAAAGGTACGCACCATCTGGAACAGGGCAAAGCCCTTGCTCTCCGGCGCAATATGCAGTGCGTGCAGCAGCTTGTCCGATACCGGGCGCAGGTACATACCGATCATCATTAAGATGTAATAATACAGCCCGTAGAGCACATACTTCCAACTTGCGCCGTGCCAAATGCCGTTAAAGAACCACACACAAAACAGCGCAAAGGTCATGGGCACCAGGTTGGCAAAATAATCGTTTAATTTCTTTCTGGTATGCTTACTTAAATTCATCAGCCCCTTGGACAGGGACACGGAGAAGAACACATACTCCTTGATCCACGCGCCCAGGGTAATGTGCCACCGCTGCCAAAATTCGTTGATGGTTTTGGAGAAAATAGGGCGACGGAAGTTCTCTTGCATCTCCACCCCAAACAGCTGGCCGGTGGCGCACACAATATCCATACAGCCGGAGAATTCGCAGTAGATCTGCACAGTATAAAGCAGGGTGCCCAGCAGCACCATAGACCCGGCCTGGTCGCCGTTGTCAAACACACCGGTAACAAACAGGTTGGCTCGGTCGGCAATGACCATCTTCTTAAACATACCCCAAAAGATGCGCATCACCGCTTGGGCGTCTCGCTCAAAGTCAAAGCTGTGGCCCTCCACCAACCGGGGCATCATGATCTCATACTTGCCGATAGGACCTCCGTCATTTGGGGGAAAAAGCTGAGAAACAGCGCCAGTTTGAAGAAGTTACGCTCCGGCTTGTACTTACCTCTGTACACGTCCACCACATAGCTGACCGCACACAGGGTATAGTAAGAAATACCCAGGGGCAGCAGAATTTGCACCGGCTGATAGGCGCTCTTGCTGCCAAACAGCCCGGCAATGCCGTAGGCGCTCTCTCCCAGGAAATTTACATATTTTAAGGCTATTAACAACCCAAAGACGCCCAGTACCGCCACGGTGACCACCGCGCGCTTCTTGGCGTCATATTTTTGCGAATTTGTTTCTTTTCCTCTTTGTCGCAGCTGCCTTGCGCCGGGCTTTGCCTGATCATTCAGGTAGCCCAGCAGCAGCCCGCCGCCGTATACGATCAGGATGGCCGCCACCAGCCAAAGCGTACGCAGCCCCGCTGCCATCACATAGTAAACGGCGCTGGCACCCAGCAACACGCACCATTTGGCCCGCTTGGGCACAATGGTATAAATCAGCAGGCTGATTCCTACAAAGAGGAAGTAAGTAACAGATGTAAATGACATAACTTGCTTACCTTATGTATAATTTTTATTCGTCCTGCAATTTTTCAATCATCTGCCACATCGCCTGGGCGGACTGAAAGTTCTCCGGCACGATCATCAGCGGGGTAATCTCCACATCAAATTCGTCGCTGAGTTTTGCCACCAGCGCCATAATCGCCAGGGAGTCAAACACCTTGTCATCAATCAAGTGCTTCTCAGACTTAAAGTCTACACCGGGTTTCATTTCTTCCAAGATTTCAAGCAATTCTTCCATTTTAGTTCTCCTTTTCATTATATATAAATTTTTGAATGGACTTTAGTCAGCCTTGTTAAAGTATGCGGCAGCCAGTGTCTTTCGGTCGGTCTTGCCGTTTTGGTTGTAGGGAATGGTCTTGGCCTGAATGACCTTGGCCGGCAGCATATAGGCGGGCAGCGCTGCCTGCAATGCCTGCCGCACGGTCTCCTGCTCCGCCTTAGCACCTACATAGATCAAAATCAGCTGATCCGCCGCCTGGTCGTACAAACACACGGACACATCCACCCCCGGTTGGGCCGTGGCAGCCGCCTCAATCTCGCCCAGTTCGATCCGGTAGCCCATGTGCTTGATCTGGAAATCCCGGCGGGAGAGATAGATCAACTCGCCCCGTTCATTCCACCGCACCAGATCGCCGGTTTTTATACACCCCGCTCCGGATAGTGACTTTGCAGCGGATTTTGCACAAAGGCAGCCGCCGTTTTGTCCGGGTCGTTATAGTAGCCCATAGCCAGAAACGAACCTCTGGCGTACAGTTCGCCCTCCTCGCCGATTCCGGCCAGCCGCCCGTCCTCGGTAACCACAAAGCTGTCGCAATTGTCACAGGCAATGCCGATGGGCACGCTCTCCGTGTCTTTGATCTCCCCGATCCACAATGTAGTAGGTGCAAATATCCGTGGTTTCCGTCGGGCCAAACAGGTTGGCAAACAGGCGTTCGGATACTTGCTTCGCCAGTAATTCAGCTGCTTGGCAGGCATGACCTCACCGGCAAACAGCACCTTTTCAATATGCTCCGCCATCATAAAGTCCAGCACCTTTAAGTTGGCCACAATGGACAGGGCGGAGGGCACCCAATAAATGGTGTTTACCTGCCGCTCATTCAGGTAGCGGATTAGCAGAGCCGGGAAGGAGAAATACGACTTGGGGATCACATGTAACTGCGCTCCGGTACGAATGGTAGCGTAAATATCCGTCACCGACATACTGAAATAAAAGGGCGTTTGGTTGCCGAAAATCGTCTTTTCGCTGATGCCAAAGGTATCGGCCGCCCAAGCGGAATACGCCAGCACGCTGCGATGGTTCACCACCACGCCCTTGGGGTTGCCGGTGGAGCCGGAGGTAAAAATGGCATAGGCCGGATCCGTGTCGATCATACGGCGGCGCACCGTTTGCAAAAGTTCCGGCTGTGCCTGACCGGCCGCCAGCGCTTCTGCGCTATACACCTTGCCGTCATAATCCAGTCCGGCCGGGTCATCCTTGTGGGCCTCGTCACAGATCAGTGCCGTAGGCTGCAAGGTGCGCAAAATCTTATTCACCCGCTCGGCGGGCATTTCCGGATCCAGCACCACATAGAAGTTGCCGCTGTACAGCACCCCCATCAGGGTCACCAAACAGGGTGCGCCCCGCTCCATCAGCACCGCCACCGGGCAATTTCGGTCTCCATTAGCGGCCAGCGCACTGCCCACGGATCCGGCGATGTTCACCACCGTTTGGTAGTCATAGCTGCACTGCTGATCTGCAAAGGCGGGTCTGCCTTGGCAAACGCGCCGCAGTGCGTTCCAGTAATTCAAGTACATTTTTTCATTTTGTTCACCTACTTAACAAATCGTCTTGCCATTATTCAATCATAAAAACCTAAAAAGAAACGCAACAAAATCTAAAGATATGCGAAAGATTCGCCGTTCTTACCGTATTATGGTGCGTAGTACAGTTCATTGATACAATAATACACGGATAGACCCGGAAAGTCAATCTATTTTTTATAAAATGACAATATTGTCACAAAAGGTCAAGTTTCGTCACAAAAAAAGTATCACAATTTCGTGATAATTACAAAATGTCGTTCAGCGGATTTTTGTACAATAGCTATACTGAGTACCAAGGAGGGAATTTGCCGTGCGGCTAAAGGATTTACGAGAGGACCGGGACGAAACGCAGCGGCAAATGGCAGCCTTGCTGAATGTGGGTCAAAGCACCTATTCCATGTATGAAAACGGCCAGCGAGAGATCCCCCTGGCAGCCCTTTGCAAACTGGCAGACCACTATGATGTGACCCTGGATTACCTGGTGGGCCGCAGCGACGCACCGGGTAAGTAATCGTCTTTACAAATGCCACATTTTCTTGTATAATATACAGTAGAACACAAAAGCGTGTTCTCCGCAATGCGGAGGCACGCCTTTTTTTGCTTTCATAGTCGGGAGGGATATAAATGGAAATCAGCAGGGATGGGCACCGAGCCCGTATGCGTGCCGCTTATCTGCAAGGCGGCGGCGACGCTATGCCGGACCACCAGTTGCTGGAATTGCTGCTGTCCATCAGCATTCCCCCGCAAAGATGTAAAGCCCATTGCCTATGCGCTCATTAACCGCTTCGGCTCGCTGGAGCAGGTGTTTGCCGCCGGCGCAGCAGATCTGCCAACAAGTGCCGGGCGTCGGCGAACAGACCGCCGTACAGATTCTGCTGGTACGGGATCTGAACCGGCGGATCCATCAAAATCAAAACAAACCGGTCAAGCACCTGACAGATGCCACCCAGTCCTGCGCCTACTTTTCCAATCTGTTACGGGACAAAACCGCTGAGCAGGTGTACTTGGTTACCCTGGACGGCAGTGCCAAAATCCTGCAAACCCACTCCGTAGGCAGCGGCAGCGTCAACCTGGCCGCTGTGGATCAGCGCACTTTGATGGAACATATTCTGCGAGACAACGCCAACGCTGTTATGCTGGCACACAACCATCCCGGCGGCAAGGCCCAGCCCTCTGCGCAGGATCTGGAATTCACCATTCGTCTGCTTTCCATTCTGCGTTCCATTCATGTGCAGCTGCTGGATCATATTATCGTCAGTCCTACTGACACCTACTCCATGCGCAGCGACCCGGAGTACGGCAGCTTCTTCACCGTCAAATAGCGCAATATACAAAAGGAACCGCAGTTTGGCACCGCGGTTCCTTTTTCATCATGACTTCTATTTGCACTTTTTTCAGCCGCCGTCGGCTCAAGTCCCCCAGCAGTAAAAACAGCACATTGCCAAAGGCCGGCACCAACGCCAGCAGTTCTCTACTGCCCGTACCGCCCGTCTACGAGCGCCGCAAAAGGCAGCGCGCACCCCCGCGATCCCTAAGAGCCATTCCGGCACTGCACCGTAAAAGAACCACCAACCACAACACTTGCACTGCGGCAGCCAGGATCATCACAAGCCCTGCCGTCTTGGCGCTCTGCCTGCTGTCGATCCATCGACCGTAGCCAAATACAGCACCGCCGTTATGGCACCGGCGCAGCCAAATACGCCCGATCATTGGAAAACGGCAAAAGCATCAGTACCCCCGTCGCTCCAATTGACGCCACCGTTACCGCCAAAAGGCCCAAAACAGCCGACCCGACCGACGATTTTCTCATAAACATACCTCCGCGCCGCATCATGTGTTTTCATTATACACAACACCGCGCCGGTTGGCAAGCCCCAGCCGATCGTGGTTACCGGTAAGTGCAAAACGGACATACAAATGCGTACCGGTTTATCCGACAAGTGCCCCTTTTACCCTTCATAAAGCGCAATCAGCCCATGATTGAAAAGCACTCAAACGTCATTTGAATCATTCAAAAAGATAGCCGAGCAGTTTCACACTGCTCGGCTTCTTTTGCTAGATCAGAACGGTTTGAAATAGGGACGATACGAATAATGTCGCCGTTTCGTCTTTGATGCCGACGGAAAGCTGTCTGTAACGCAATCCGTCATCCACTAAAATGGCTTCGATCACTACACAATCCGCAGTTTCGGCTAAATCCCGCGTCTCTTCTATTACCATTTTCACTCCTCCTCCCAGCTATTATGCTACAAAAGAGTAATATTTGTCAATACCGACCACTAACTTTTTTTGAAAAAATGCAATTTTTCAGCCAAAATCCGTCATCATACAACGGAACAACAATAATTAATATGCATATTCAGCGGCAGGCGTGCGCACACCCGGCTCTGCTCCTTGTTGCTTTCCATCTCGGCATTGTGTTTTGTCATTGCTGACTCCTTTCCCAAACCGTACGCTGCCGGTTCGTTAAATGATATATCCCACAGGCATAGCCTGAAAATGGGTATAAAAAAGAGCAGGGCTGCATTGCAGCTCTGCTCACTTTTGGCTTATTTTATTGCTTTTGCTTGTTCTTCATAATCGGAGAGAACCAAGCAATGAAGGCATTACAATTCTATCAGGTCATCTGGTCTTACACCGTCAAAATATTCGTCTATGAGTTCTTGTAACGCTTTTTCTTGTTCTTCTTTACTAATCTCTTCGTGCCCTGTTACTCTTGCTACAGGTGGATCATTCCATCTGGGAGCACTAAACAACTTTTTGTCTTCCATAGTCTTTCTCCTATTTTTCACGCAAGCAAATCGTCACTTTGTAATCTTTTTGGATAACCTTGGATACCACAAAGCTACTATCACGCGCATACAATATCTCTTGCTCGCCTGCATTAAAAGATCGAATATCCCGTCCATTTTTGCAGCGCGGAATATAGATCTGCACCTCTGCGTCCGGGTTATAGGTCTTTCCGCAGGTTGCAGCTATGTACTCGTTGTAAGTAACTGTGTTGCCGACCGCGTGCGTGTTTACAAACCTTTGCAGTTCCGTGGGATCGGATATAACCAAAGAGCGTTTGACCGGTCCGTTGTACCTGGGGAATTTCTCAAGCGCGCGGTCTAAGTTAGTTATAGCGCTTTTTCCTCGCTTGTCAACTCTATACCCTGCCGCAACTTCTCATTGATAGCGTAAAAGTCACTGGACACCCAGCGATTGATTGCGTATTCTTCCTCTTCAGTCAAGCCCGGGGCTTTCTTCTCCACATACTTCTCATACCACTGGCTATAGGTCATATCTGCCGGTACGGTCATAGACTGTCCTGTCACCGGGTCCCTTGCCCAGCGGGTGCCGGTGTGACACTCACCCCGCACCAATACGACACGCCTTTGCCACCATCTGCTTTGACACCGATCTGTCGGCCAAGGACGCTGCCCAGCTGCTGGGGCACTCCAAGGTGGAACTGACTATGGATGTGTACACCCACATTCGACAGAGCAGAGCACAGCGTATCGCCGAACAGTTAAACGCCTTTGTTTCTTCCTGAACGAGTAAGACAAAAGTAAGACAAAAATGCCGTCAAATACCAACATTGGCACACAAATTGCCACAAGCGCAAAACAGAGAAAGCAAAAAAGAAAGCCCCGAATTTCGCGTAATCACGCGCCATTCGGGGCTTTTTGGCGGAGAGCAAGGGATTCGAACCCTCGAACACCCGTTTAGATGTTACACGATTTCCAATCGTGCTCCTTCGGCCAGCTCGGACAACTCTCCATATACAGCGGGCGCAAGGTGCGTCCGCTTATTCACTTTTAATCCAAGACCTGGTAGTAAGAGGAGAACTGATTCAGCTTTTCCTCAAACTTATCCTTGGACTGCTGCTTGGGGGTGGGGATGGGATAATGGCCGGTGAAGCAACCGTCGCAAAAATCGAATCCGGACTCCTTCGCAAGTTCGTGAGTAGATTCTACACTAAGATACCCCAAGCTGTCAACCCCTAATTGGCAAGAAATTTCAGAAATCTCGTGAAATTTGCATGCAATCAGGTTCTCTTCGCTATCAATGTCCGTTCCAAAGAAGCAAGGATGCCGAAACGGAGGGGCAGAAACCCGCATATGCACCTCGGTGGCGCCGGCCTCTCGCAGCAGGCTGACAATCCGGGCACTGGTGGTGCCGCGAACGATAGAGTCGTCGATCATCACCACCCGCTTGCCCTTGATATTCTCTCGCAGTACATTCAGCTTGATCTTCACCGCGTCCTCACGCTGACCTTGGGTAGGCTGAATAAAGCTGCGGCCGATGTAGCGGTTCTTGATAAATCCAATGCCGTAAGGGATGCCGCTCTCCTGGGCATAGCCCAAGGCGGCGTCCAGGCCGCTGTCCGGCACGCCGATGACAATATCCGCGTCTACCGGGTGCTCCTTCGCCAGGTACGCACCGGCCCGCATTCTGGCGTGCTGCACAGACACGCCCTCAATCACACTGTCCGGCCGAGCGAAATAGATGTACTCAAACACACAAATATGGCGTGGTCCGCCGCAATGGGTGGTAATGGAGCGCACGCCTTCCTTGCTGATCACAACGATCTCGCCGGGAGCAATATCCCGCACAAAGTGGGCGCCGATGGAATCCAGCGCACAACTCTCCGACGCCACCACATAAGCATCGTCCGCAGTCTTACCCAGGCAAAGAGGCCGAAAGCCATTGGGGTCGCGAAACGCAATGAGTTTGGTGGCAGTCATCACCACGCAAGAGAATGCCCCTTGCAGCCGGGGCATGATTTTTTCGATTGCCTCTTCCGTGCTCTTACTGTGCAGGCGCTCCTCTACAATAGAATAGGCAATGGACTCGGTGTCCGATGTGCCGTGAAAAATGGCGCCCTTCAGCTCAAACTGGCGGCGCAGCTCCGGGCATTTACCAAAATTGCCGTTATGTGCCACCGCCAAATTACCCTTAATATGGCGAATGACCAGGGGCTGAATATTGTTGGCGTTTTTTTTTGCCGCCGGTGGTGGAGTAGCGCACATGACCGATGGCCATATTACCTGTACCCAGGGCAGCCAGCTGCTCCTTGCTGAACACATCCGGCACCAGTCCGTCGCCCCGATGGTGGCGAAACACGCCGTCATCATTCACGGCAATGCCGCAGCTCTCCTGTCCTCTGTGCTGCAAGGCAAACAAAGCCAGGTACGCCGTCTGGGCCACCGTGGTGGTCTGATTTTCAAATACGCCGAAAACACCGCATTCCTCGTGCAAACTATCGAACATCGCTCTCTCCTATCCCGTGTGGTTGTCGCTCTTTTCTCTATTATAATACCATTAGTTGGGCGTGTAAAGGTTTGCGTAAGGTCTGGAGGTGGCGGGAGCCAACTTTTTGAACGGCTTTTTCATGATCTCGTCCATGGAAACGCCAAAATATTTGCAGTATTTCTTCAAATACCCCTCCAATTCCTGCCGGTCCGCGTCCGTTAAGGCTGTCACTTTAATGTTAGGGCTGATGTTCTCCTTGGGGAAGCTGCCCCGCACAAAAGATCTTGCCTCCGTGCATACCGGAAGCGCAGTGGGTGCCAAACAGCTTTTCGCCGCGCTTCATACCCAGCCCCAGCAGCACAATGGTACCCCCGGCCATATACTCGCCCAAGAAGGAAACCGGCATTGCGACCGATCACCAGCACCGGCTTCATCTGTTCAAACTCTTTCATGTGGATCCCGCCGCGGCAGGCCACATTGGTCTCTACAAAGATCTGGCCGTCCCGCATACCATAGCCCATAGCGTCGCCGGCGTGGCCGTGAATGACGATCTCGCCGCCGTTCATAGTGTTGCCCACTGCGTCCTGGCAGTTGCCAAACACCTCTACCTTGCCACCATTAAGTAGCAAGCCATATCATTGCCCGGGGTGCCGTGCACCTGAATGGTTTTTGCCTGCGTCCAGGGCGCAGCCGATATAGCGCTGACCGTTCACCGCCGTGATCGTTACCTTTTCTTGGTGCGCAGCTCCTGCTTAATTTTGTCGTTCAGCTCTGCATACTTGCACAGTCCTGCCTCAATGCTCACAACTGCACGCCTCCTCTCAACTTGGTGATCCGGGTCTCCTTGGGAAACCAGAACAGATTGGGACTATCCATCAAATCCCCTTGCAAACCCTCCAACGGCACACCGCCGGAGATCAAAGATGTATAGATTCCGGCGTCTCGCTGGCGTTGATGAGCACATAGCCACCAGCTTGCCGTCCCAGAACACCAGGCGCTTGTAGGTATCGTCTGCGGCAGCCACACGGTCCGTATAGCCGTCGCCCTTAGCTTGATCAGCCCGCAGGTGCAAATGCGCAGGCCGTAAAAATCAATAGCGTTCACCGCATAGGTACCGCCGACGGTCAGGTCGCCGCCGGCCATTTGGCTGCCTGCGGCACGCCCTTGCGCCACTGCATTGGGCCACAGAGCCAAGATTTTCTTACTGCCGTCCAACATGTCCACAGACACGGCGCAATCCCCTGCGGCGTAAATATCCGGGTCCGAGGTCTGCATGGTGGCCGGATCGGTGATGATCCCCCGCTCCACTGTCAGACCCGCTGCCTCTGCCAGTGCCGTGGCCGGGCGTACGCCCACTGCCACTACCAGCAGATCGCAGGGCAATTCCTTGCCGTTTTGCAGTACCACCCGCTGCACCGTCTTGCCGCTGCACTTGGCCCGGGTCACCGTTTGACCCAGGTGGAAGCGCAGACCGTGGTGCTCTAAATGGCGGCGCACCAACTTGGCGCTCTTTTCATCTAAAATAGAGGGCAATACCCCGACCGGACAGCTCCACCACATCTACGCTTTTGCAAATTTTGCTCAAGCCTTCGGCGGCCTTCATACCGATCAGTCCGGCACCGATCACCACGGCGCGGGTGTTTGCACTTGCCAGATCGTGCACAGTCTGGGCGTCTGCCGCAGTCAGGAAACCGCACACATTGTGCTTGCCGCTTACATTCTGCATCGGCGGCACAAAGGGCACGGAGCCGGTGCACAGGCACAGCTTATCATAGCCATACGCCTTGCGTCCGCACTTGACGGTCTTTTTCGCCCGATCAACGGCGGTCACTTCTACGCCGGTGACGATCTCTATTTTTGCTCTTTATAGTAAGCCGGGGGTGCGCAAGCGCATTTGACCCCGCCGCACCAGGCCTTTTTAAGTAATAACTGATAGACGGACGAGAATACGGCAGATCCGTCTCCCGAGTCAGCAGGGTAATCGCGCCTGCCGGGTCCGTCTTGCGAATTTGCTCCGCCGCAGCCAGTCCGGCGGCAGAAGCACCGATGATCACATACTTCACTTGGCAGCACCTCCCGCTTCTACCCAAACCAAGGCTCGATTGGGGCAACCCTTGACGCACGCCGGTTCTTCCCCGCCGCACAGGTCGCACTTGTAGGCAATATTGCCGGGCTGAATACACCCGATGGGGCACACCGCCAGGCAGGTCATACAGCCGATGCACTTGTCCGGGTCTACGGACACAATGCCGGTCTTTTTGTCTTTGTGCATAGCGCCGGTAATGCAGGCCTTCACACAGGCCGGGTCATCGCAATGACGGCAGTTCACCGCCACGGAGGCTACACGGTCGCCGTACACCTTTACCCGGCTGATGGGCGCCGGATTCTCATATTTATTGGCTGTCAGCACATCGCCGGAAGCTGAATGTGCCGTTTTGCAATAGACTTCACACAGGTGGCAGTTGACGCAAAGTTCCTCTCGTGCAAATACTTTTTCATCTCACTGTCCTCCTTATTCCCCCGGCGTGCTTAATGCCCCAAAAATTTGCAGTTCCCGATCAGACAGACCAATACCACGGAGCATCAGTCTGTTGCCGCGCAGAGAGTCTACGGAGTTGATGCCCATGCCGCCCATGATCTCTTTCATCTCATGGTTCCAGGCGGAGAGCAGGTTTTCCACCCGCTGATGAGCAATCTCCGGATTCAATCGCCGGGTCAGATCCGGACGCTGGGTGGCAATGCCCCAGTTGCACTTACCGGTGTTGCAGGTTTGGCACATATGGCAGCCCATGGCGATTAGCGGCGCAGAGGCGATATACACCGCATCCGCACCCAGAGCTATCGCTTGATCACATCAGAGGAACAGCGGAAGAACCGGCAGCCACCAAAGACACGGTGGAACGAATGCCCTCGTCCCGCAGCCGCTGGTCCGCAGCTGCCAGCGCCAGCTCAATGGGAATACCCACATTGTCGCGTATGCGGGTGGGCGCTGCGCCGGTGCCGCCGCGAAAGCCGTCGATCACCACAATATCCGCACCGGCACGAGCCACGCCGGAGGCGATGGCCGCAATGTTATGTACCGCTGCAATCTTAACGGAAATGGGCTTTTTGTTATCCGTGGCCTGCTTCAGAGACCAGATCAACTGGCGCAGGTCCTCAATGGAATAAATATCATGATGCGGAGCAGGTGAAATGGCGTCCGATCCCACCGGGATCATACGCGCATTGCTGACCTCCACATTCACCTTTTCACCGGGCAGATGGCCGCCGATCCCCGGCTTGGCCCCCTGGCCGATCTTAATTGCTACAAACTTGGAGTTATTCAAATAATCCTTATGCACACCGAAGCGGCCGGAGGCACCTGTACCACAGCACATTCGCCGTAAGACGCCAGGTCCGGGTGCAAACCGCCCTCACCGGTATTAAACAGCGTGCCCATATTCTTGGCAGCCATGGCCAGAGATTTTTGGGCATTCAGGCTGATGGAGCCAAAGCTCATGGCAGAGAACATAATGGGCGTCTCCAACATCACCTGCGGCGGCATCTTGGTCACGGACTTGCCCTTGCGCTCCACTTGCAGACGATCCGGTTTACGACCCAGAATGGTACGGATTTCCATAGGCTCCCGCAAAGGGTCAATAGAGGGGTTGGTCACCTGGGAGGCATTGAGCAAAATTTTGTCCCAATAAATGGGATACGGCTGCGGGTTGCCCATGGCGGACAACAGCACGCCGCCGGTATCTGCCTGGCGGCAGATCTCCTGCTGGTAGCGTGGGGTCCAGTTGGCATTGTCCCGATAGTCGCACACATATTTTTCGATCCGAAGGGCGCCGGTGGGGCACAGATCCACACACCGATGGCAGGCCACGCAATCCTGAGAATGGGACACCACGGTTTTGCCGTCCGGTCCAAAGCTGTGGCACTCGTTGGAGCACTGACGCACACAGCAGCCACAATCAATACAAAGTTCCCGGTCCCGCACAATGGTAAACCGGCGGGGAATATAATTAATCATCGTCTTCCTCCTTTGCCAGTTCCAGTGGGATAAATACCGGCTCCGCACCGCTGACGGACCACACTTTTTCCGGATGGGGGCAGATCACACGAATGGCGGACTCCTCTGAAGCGAAATACGCCCGATTGCCCTTGGTAGCCGCAGTCAGGGATCGCAATTTCAGCCGGTCGTTGATGGCCAGCAGCCCCTTGTTGGAGCCAAGGATCACAGAGAACGGCCCGTTCACCAAGGCGCCGTTATAGATAGAGCGCAGGTTGGTAAAATATTCTTTCCGCTCCGGGTCCATACGGTCAATCTCGTCCCACTCCGGGGCCGTAAGCACATCGGCTGCCACATCAATGGGTAGCTGATGGTGACGGATCAGGTGGTCAAACAGGTAAGTAATGACTTCCGTATCCGTCTGCATGGTGCACACATAGCCAAACTGCTCAATATACCGACGGTTGGCGTCATAGGACGAAATCTCGCCGTTATGCACCACAGACCAGTCCAGCAGATTAAAGGGGTGTGCCCCGCCCCACCAGCCGGGGGTGTTGGTGGGAAAGCGACCATGTGCTGTCCACAAATAGGCGTCGTACTGATCCAGCATATAGAACTCGCCCACATCCTCCGGATAGCCCACAGCCTTAAAGCAGCCCATATTCTTGCCGCTGGAAAAAATAAAAGCGCCGTCGATCTCGTTGTTCACATGGATCACGCACTGGGCGGTATATTCGTCCTCGTCCAGACGGGCCTCTTTCATCCGCACCTTATTGGGCTTGGCAAAATACCGCCAAATGTCCGGTCCATTCTCTATGGACGCGATCTTCTTGGTGGGAATGCGCTCGGAAACATCCACATTAAAATGCTTGAACAAAAACTCCTCGCAAGCGCCTCGTGCCTGTACCGACTGGTAAAACACATGAAAGGCAATATCCGTCTTGTGATCGGGATAAATGCCATAGGCGGCAAAACCGCCGCCCAAGCCGTTGGAACGGTCGTGCATCAAGGCAATGGACTGGATAATCTCCGACCCATTGATCGGCTCACCCTTGCGGTCAATAATGGCGGCAATGGCGCAGCCGGAGGGAATGCGCACTTCGCCCTCTCGCAGCATATTCATCACTCCTGTATCTGTATTTATTCAAAAAACCTATACTTTATTGTACAACACTGTCGATTACCCGTCAATGCGTCCACTATAAAAAATCTACAACACAAAATCAGCATAATTATAGTGAAATTCACAAAGAATTGCGCTCTATTCTGTGAATTACCGCTCACTTTTGGTTCTTTTGTACAAAAAAGCGGCTTTGCCACCGTATAATGGCAAAGCCGCGATAGGTAGGGACGATCAGTCGTCCGTGCCCTGGAGAGCGTCATAGCCCCGTGCGCCGGTGCGCACCTTTACTGCGTCCTCCACATCATAAACAAAAATCTTACCGTCACCGATATTACCGGTATATAGTGCCTCTCTGGCAGCGACGATCACCGTTTCCACCGGCACGGCGGAGATCACCATTTCCAGCTTCATCTTGGGGTTCAGGTTCAGCTCCTCGATCTCCACACCGCGGTACTTGCGCACATGACCCTTCTGGGTACCGCAGCCCATTACATTGGTCACGGTCATACCGGTAACGCCCACCGCATTCATGGCGTCCTTCACCCGTTCCAGCTTGGCCGGGTTAAAGAGCATCACCACTTCGCTGAGCTTCGCGTCCGGTTTGGTGGTATAAGTCTCTACCGGAACAGCCTTTTCTACCGGTGCAGCCGGCAAGCCGCTTTCCGTTACCGGCACGCAGCAAAGCCGCCGACGGGCATAAAGTCCGCATAGGCAGAGGGCAGGTTGTGCTCGGTGGCATCCAGCCCCTTGATCTCTTCTTCCGCGCTAACCCGCAGACCCACGGTCTTGTTCAGAATAAAGAAAGTGATGGTCAGGGTCACTGCCGCCCAACCGGCCACAGCCGCAAAACCGATTAACTGGGTACCCAGCAGGTGCAGTCCGCCGCCGTAGAACAGACCCGTATGGGTCAGACCGGACGCTGCATAGCCCGGTGCTTTGTCCGTGGCAAACAGGCCTACGGCCAGCGTGCCCCAAATACCGTTGGCCATGTGCACTGCCACAGCGCCTACCGGGTCGTCAATATGCAATTTCTTATCCAGCAGCTCCACAACCAGCACCACCAGAATACCGGCCACAGCGCCGATGATCCCGGAGCCCAAAGCGTCCGTTACATCACAGGAGGCAGTCACAGCCACCAGCCCGGCCAAAGAGCCGTTCAGAGACATGGACACATCCGGCTTGCCGTCCTTGATCCAAGTAAAGAGCATGGTGGTGCAAGTGGCCACAGCCGGCGCTACGGTGGTGGTCACCAGAATAGACGCCAAAGTGGGCACATCGGTGGCCGCCGCGCCGTTAAAGCCGTACCAGGCAAACCACAGGATAAACACGCCCAGCGCGCCCAGAGTCAGGGAGTGACCGGGAATGGCTTTGGGTGTCTTTTTGCCGTTTTTTCGTCCGTATGGTACTTACCGATCCGGGGACCGAGAAAGGTGGCGCCGATCAGTGCTGCGATACCGCCCACCATGTGAATGGCGCAGGACCCGGCGTAGTCGTGGAAGCCCAGCTTTTGCAGCCAGCCGTTGCCGTCCACATTCCAGACCCAGCCCGCCTCGATGGGATACACCACAGCGGAGATCACTGCTGAGTAAATGCAGTAGGCAGAAAACTTGGTACGCTCTGCCATGGCGCCGGACACAATGGTGGCCGCCGTGGCACAGAACACCAGGTTAAATACAAAGTTGGACCAGTTGAAATCATTATAGTGGGTGAAAATGCCCAGGTTGGGCAGACCCGATCACCCCCGCGATATAGTCCTGACCGCACATCAGCCCGTAGCCCAACAGAATGAACATCACCGTGCCGATACAAAAGTCCATCAGGTTTTTCATAATAATATTGCCGGCGTTCTTGGCTCTGGTAAAGCCGGTCTCTACCATAGCAAAGCCGCACTGCATAAAGAAACCAGCACTGCGCCGATCAAAAACCACACGCCGAACAGCTCGCTGTTCACCGTTCCATGATTGTTCAAGCCCCATAAAATCCTCCTTTTCATCAAAAAAAGCTTAAAATGGAAATAAAAAAAAGAGCGCTCGAAAACAGAAGTTCGAGCACTCCATTGTGCTAAAGAATGCCGACACCGCGCCAATGGCCCGGCGCCGGCAAAATGACCGACCCTGTCAAAAAGACAGTGCCGACCGTAAGAGAGGGCAAAATCAATACAGTACCATGTACTTGTCGATCTCCCACTGAGAGACCTTGGTGCGGTACTCGTCCCATTCATTCTCCTTGCCTTAATATAGTTATTGAACACAGGTCGCCCAGGGTTTCCTTAATAAACGGATCCGCCTTAAGCGGCTTCAATAGCCTCTTTCAGGCTGCCGGGCAGGCAATCAATGCCGGCGGCTTTCAGCTCCTCGTCGGACAGGCCGAACACATTGTAGTCAATGGGAGAAGCGGGGGTCATCTTTTTCTTAATTCCGTCCAAACCGGCAGCCAGGCACAAAGCCATCTCCAAATAGGGGTTGCAGGTGGGGTCCGGGCAGCGCAGTTCTACGCGAGTGCCCTTGCCGCGAGCGGCAGGAATACGCACCAGGCAGGAGCGGTTGGAAGCGGACCATACCAGGTAAGACGGTGCCTCATAGCCGGGTACCAAACGCTTGTAAGAGTTCACGGTGGGGTTGGAGAACGCTGCAATGCCGCGAATATGGGCCATAATACCTGCGATGAAGTTATAAGCGGTCTCGGACAGGCCCATCTCGCCGTTGGGGTCATCAAAAGCGTTCTTGCCGTCCTTCAAATAATACAGGCTCATGTTGGTGTGCATACCGGAACCGTTGATACCATAAATGGGCTTGGGCATAAAGGTAGCGTGCAGACCATGCTTGGCAGCGTAAGTCTTAACCACATGCTTAAAGGTCATTACACGGTCGGCACTGAGCATTACATCACCAAACTGGAAGTCGATCTCGTGCTGTCCCTCGGCCACCTCGTGATGGGAAGCCTCAATGGTGTAGCCCATATCCTCCAGAGCCAAGCAAATATCCCGACGGCAGTTCTCGCCGTGGTCGATGGGGTTCAGGTCAAAGTAACCGCCCTCGTCGCCGGTCTCCAGGGTGGGGTTGCCGTTCTCGTCCAGCTTAAACAGGAAGAACTCGCACTCCGGGCCAACATTAAAGCCAAAGCCCATCTCGGCAGCCTCGTCCATCACCTTTTGCAGCACATTGCGGGGGTCGCCCAGGAAAGGGAGTCTCATTATCGATTTATATACGGAGCAGATCAGTCGAGCGGTCTGCGCATTCTGGTGCTTTCTCCAGGGGAAGATGGTCCAAGTGTCGTAATCCGGGTGCAGATACATATCGGACTCATCAATGCGAACAAAGCCGTCGATGGAAGAACCGTCAAACATACAGTCATTGTCCAGCGCCTTCTCCAACTGGGACAGGGTGATGGCCACATTCTTCATAATGCCAAACATATCCGTAAACTGCAAGCGGATAAACTCTACATTATTTTCCTGTGCGCTTTTGATGATGTCTTCCTTTGTGTATTTACTCATGGCAAATACTCCTCTCTTAAGAAATGATAGATAGCACAGAATTTTCTTACTGCCAAAGGCAATAAAAAAGAGGGTGCTCCGCTATCAACGGAACGCCCTCGTTCTGAATACAATGCCATTATAATCTCATTGTCCTCGGTTTGTCAACGGTTTTTGACAACTTTGGCAAATCTTGTAATTGGCGGCAGGAATTGTGCACACCTTTTGTACAATATGCACAGGATAGACAGACTGTTTGCTATATGTCCAGAAATTCGGCAGGGATAACTTTTTTCGACAAATCGGTAAAATACTTCACCGTGGCACCCTTCTGCGCCTGGGTGGCGGCCAGCTCGTCGGTATAATCACTGAGCTTATAGACGGAAAACATAAAGCCGTTACCGCCCCGGCTGTAATGGCACACCACCGGCGCCAGTTTAGCAGAGGAGATGGTGATCTTGCCATTCTCCTTTTCGATCGTCACCTCCGCCATACCGCCGCACAGTTGGGGCAGATTGATCTGGTGGCTGATAAAATTACCCAGGGAGTAGTAGACCAGCATTTTTGCCGCTCTTTTCGTTGGTCACCCACGCCACCGGTTGGAGCACATGCGGGTGGCTGCCGATGACAATATCTACACCCAGGTCAGAAAACAGCTTCGTATATTCCTTTTGGTAATCGGACACCTTGTGGCTGTTCTCCGTGCCCCAGTGCGGAAAGACCATCACCACATCCGCATGCTTGCGCGCCTCGGTAATGTCCTTCCGGATCTTGTCCTTGTCCATCAAATTCACCAGCCAGGGCTTGTCCTTGGGCAAGTCAATGCCATTGGTGCCGTAGGTGTAATTCAGCAGAGCAAAGGTAATATTGTTCTTCTCATAATAAGTAATCTTGTCATAATCCGCCTGAGAGGCGTTGGTGCCAAGGTGCACCGCCTCTTTATGCTTGCCGAAGTATTCCAGCTCTTTCTCCACCCCGGCACTGCCCATATCCATCGTATGATTGGTGGCGCAGGTAAAAATATCAAACCCGGCAGCAATGGCGGCGTCGCCAATCTCCCAGGGTGAATTAAAGCAGGGATAGCCGGAATAGTCAAAGCTGCTGCCGCCCAGCACCGTTTCCTGATTGATAACGGCAATATCCGCCGGTTCAATGTACTGCTTAATATCCTGATAAAAGGCGTCGTAATTCCGGCTGCCGTCCTTTTGCTCTCCGGCAGCGATTAGGGTATTGTGGATCAGGTTGTCCCCTACTGCCACCAAGCGCACCCGGGTCTTGCCCTGGGTCTCTTCCGTGTGATCCTCCGTTTGGTTAAACCACAGACACCTTGGTGGGCGCCGTAGGCTTCTTCTCATCTGCCCTGCGGGTAATGGTGCCGCTGATGGCAAAGGCAACAATTACGGCCAGTGCCAACCAAAAACAGGGATCAA
>ENA-OQAL01000079-OQAL01000079.1-human-gut-metagenome-genome-assembly--contig:-NODE-79-length-24103-cov-4.497664_pt1 | contig 24103 bp, 26 predicted proteins | sample MGYA00242491_ERZ504519 | MGnify/ENA primary metagenome ERZ504519 (study PRJEB26092, sample SAMD00036260) | human gut metagenome | host: Homo sapiens | study: EMG produced TPA metagenomics assembly of... | reverse complement strand
TTCAACGTTTTTCCGACTTTACATTCTTTCAACATGACTCGACATAGCCAAGCTCAGCAGCATTACCGCCGAACTGGTGCCGAGGTTCAAGGATTCCGCTTTGCCATAGAGCGGTATGGACACGATCCTATCGGTTCGTTCCAAAACTTCCTTGGTCAATCCGCGTGCCTCATTGCCGAACAACACCGCTTTGCGCCGGCAAGCGTTTCCGGCGCGGCGATTACATCCGTCAGGGATTCCGGCTGTCGGGAATCCGTGCCATATACATCGGCCGCATACACTGCCAGCTCGTGAGTATCGCACCATGCGAAGAAGTCGTCCGTTCCCATGGTCAGAATCGGAAGGTGGAACAGTGATCCCACGGTGGAGCGGATCACTTTCGGATTGAACACGTCCACGCAGTCGTCGACCAATACCACGGCGGAGCAGCCGGCCGCGTCGGCGGAACGAATCACGGTTCCGGCGTTACCGGGATCGCGGACCTGCCAAAACGCGGCGACCATCGCATGCTCGTCGAAATCGTCCGGAGCGGCGGACGAATCGAGGAAAGCCTGCATGTCCGCGACGGCAAGCACGCCTTGCGCGTCGGCGCTCATACGGTGCATCACCGCATGAGTGACCTTGTGCACATACACGCCGGATTGCATGGCCTTGCCCGCCATCTGTGCGACGGCAGGTGTCGCAAACGAGGCATCGGGCTGTGCCGACTCGACCTCAACGTAGAGGTCCTCGACAAGTCCTGGATGCCATGTCAGCAGCTCGCGCACCGATTGCGGTCCTTCCACCATGAAACGGCCAGACCGTTTCCGCCCTTTTCGATCGGCGAGTTCGGACACGCGGCGAACGCGCTCCGACTTGGGATTCGCAATGACTTCGGATTTTATAGGCATACGCGTTAGCCTAACACCATTGCCACAACGAATGCCCCATCCATGTCACGTTTTTTAATTCAGAAAACTTTCCAGATTCATTCCAGCAGCAGTCGCAGCAGACCAGCCAGAGGGCGCAGTTCGGTCGCGATATGCAGGGTCCGACAAATGATTCCAGCGACTCTGCCGACTCGCAGGATTCCAATACCGATAACAATTCTCCGGATTCGCAGCAGTCCGGCAACGCACAGAGCGATGCCCCAGCGCTGGCAAAACCACTATGCTGTTACTGATTTCCGGGCTTGCGAATCCCACAGAGGGAAAAGTGTTGTGCAACGGCAGCGATTTGTCACAGCAGGATCGTCACCCTTCGCCTTGCCCCGTATTCGACATGTCATGAATTTGGCAGGTCGGGTACGGGGCTTTTGCGCATCCATGAAAGACATGCACGGCTTGCGAGTGTTTCTTGCCACTTTCGATTGGTTTGCGAGCATCAGTTCGTTACACTGATTATCTGATTATTGTCTGATTGCGGTTGGGAGTGCGACATCATCCCATGAATGTTGGAGGTACAAGCATGGATGTCACGGTGTATTTAGGAGCTCACGAAGGCGACAACCCCGTATATAAGCAAGCCGTGGTGGAACTGGCCACATGGATCGCCCAAAACGGGCACCGCTTGGTATATGGCGGTTCCGACGAGGGACTGATGGCGGTGATTGCCGACACCGTGCTTGAGCAGGGTGGCGAGGTGACCGGCATCGAGGCGCAGATGTTCGTGGACAAGGGTGTCGCGCACAAGAATCTGACCCAGCTCACCATCGTGCCGAATATCACCGAACGGCGTACTCGCATGATCGAGCTTGGCGACGTGTTCATCGCCTTCCCCGGCGGCACGGGAACGTTGGAGGAGATCAGTGAGGTTGTGTCGAAGGTTTGCCTTGACCAGTTGACGCAGCCTTGCATTTCTACAATCTCAACGGTTTCTACGATGACATGAAGGCGTTGCTGCAGCGCATGATCGACGATGCTTCTCCACAGGGGAACGCCAGCATGGTATCTATTTCGCTTCGGATCTTGCCGAGATAGAGCATATTATCGCCATGCACAAGGCATAGGCGGCTCAGTAAGGTCGTTTTTATTCGACAGGTTTTTCAAGAAACGGGGACGCCCAAAACGACCCTCATAATCGGCCGGAATATCCTCCAACCGGCCCATCACAACCAACATGCATCCACATGCCCCGCAGCGCATCCGGTCAACTCCGGGATGCTTCGTTTGCCGAACTTACTGATCGGATGGAACCCGTATCCGTCGGCCACGCGAAGAATGGATTTGCGTTTTATTGTCTGCATGATTTACAGTTTCGTTACCATGAACATCCCGTTTGTCCTGCTGTACATTTTCCTCGGCGGCGTGCTCCTGTTCTCCGCCTATTCGCTCTGGGAGAAAGACAAAAAACAATCGGAGGTAAATGCAGAATGGACAGCAAGGCACTTCTTTCCTTGAACCATTTAAGCGTCTGGTACACCGCAGATCACCCCTTACTTTCTGATTTGCACTGGATCTAGGGGCAGCGGAAGATCAGTCATTTCAGTATTTCACATTCCGGGAATATCTAACGTATGTGGCGGCGTCCTATGGTGTCCCGCTGCCAGATGTGTCTGACCTCATAAGGGGATTTCACTTTGAGGACTATGCCAATGTTCTTCTATCGGTCGCGGATCTTCTTCCACTGCCTGCCATAGCGCTTGCCCGCGGAGTAGCCGCGCGTGAAATGCTTGTACTGCCGCTCCGCTTCCTTGCGATGCTTCTCACAGTATTGCTCGCCGTCCTCGCAAAGGTTCGGGCAGCCGGGGTGGCGGCAGGGGCGTCTTGGTTTTCTCGGCATGCGTGCCGCCTCCTTTCGGACAATAGAAAAGCCCCGAAAGGATTGCTCCTTTAGAGGCTTGAAATAGGTCGTCCGGACCGCGTTCTCCTTCTTTCGGCTTGTTATCTACGATGGGCGCCATGGGTGCTTATAGAGAGTGGTTCGCGGTAACGCTACGCTTGCAAGACGGTTGAAACCTGAGTATTTATTTAATCCAGTTAGGCGTAGTGCTTTGTGATGCACATTGGCAATAAAAAATCTTGAAAGACGATAAGCGGCTATGCGGGAATTACTACATGAGGATGATTTCCTACGATATACCCTGCAGAGCAAAGGCAAGGTATATTTGTGGGAAACGAGTAATCAATATGCATGAACGGCGCATGTCACCAAGGAGATGGTTTCGACATGGACAAGGATTTCCTTGCGATTTTTAATGCCATAAAGGCTGATGGGGCGAATGCAGACTACACCAAGCGCGGCATCGATCCGCTCTACTCCGTCGGGGCTGGCGCTCGCATCGTGGTCATCGGGCAGGCACCAGGCGCGGTGGCGGAAGAGACGCGCATCCCCTGGAACGACAAGTCAGGAGAGCGTCTGCGCGATTGGCTGGGTGTTTCTCGCGAGACGTTTTATGATCCTGAGCGGGTGGCGCTTCTCCCCATGGACTTTTATTTTCCGGGACATGGGAGGTCGGGCGATCTACCGCCGCGCAAGGGATTCGCCGAGCAGTGGCATCCTGCACTCTTGGCGCTCATGCCCAATGTTCGGCTCACTGTGCTTGTGGGCGCATATGCCGTCCGCAGGTACCTGCATCTCAAGAATTCGGACAGCCTTACAACCGTGGTGCGCGATTATGATGCCTATATCGGCCGGGGATTCTTCCCTTTGGTGCATCCGTCGCCGCGCAACCAGCTATGGATGAGCAGGAATCCTTGGTTCGAGGCCGAGACCTTGCCTGCACTCAAGGCACAGGTCAACGCGGCGCTTGAACAGAGGTAAGTGGTTACGAAATCATCTGTGACGATAACTTCCAGCCATACAAGGAGGTTCATTCATGCAGAGAAGGACGTTGGGGACTCGTGAGGCGCCTGAAGGCATCCTCGAAGATGCCGCGACGCCAAGGTGGCGAGAGCGTTCGCGAGTGACTATGGTTATGACCTCGTCAGTCTTCTGCTGCCCGGTGATGAATGCTCGTATGTGATGGGCAACCCGCCGTTCATCGGCCATCAGCAGCACACGCAGCAGATCAAGGATGATATGGAACTGGTGTGCGGCAAGGCCGGAGGCTCGCTGGATTATGTGGCTGGATGGTATTTTAAAGCTATTGATTTCCTTGACGGGAATCCCTCCGCGCAATTCGCGTTCGTATCCACGAATAGCATCACACAAGGCCAGCACAAGTCGCCCCGCTATTCAAGCATGTGGTCGAACGAGGGTGGCGTATCCGGTTCGCTCACCGTACGTTCTGCTGGGACGCTCAGACTACGGACAATGCGAACGTGCATGTCGTCATTGTCGGATTCGACAGAGGCACAAACGCTCCTGCGTTGTATGAATACGACGACATTAACGGTGAACCTGTGGAAGCACGTCCGGCTCATATCAACGGTTATTTATTGGATGCGTCTGATGTGTTCGTGGAGGCGAGGAGTCAGAAGACCGGTCCGTAAGGTCTTTGCCGTCCCGGATGGAAGAAATTCTGTAGGAATAAGGAGAGCCTCCCCAATTTTGGAGAGGCTCTCCTTATAACCAATCTGGCTACCTTCTGATTTACCCTTGGAGTCCAAAACAGCTTGATTTCAAGGGAAACTGGGTATAGGCCTCAGATGTGGAAGTACAGCTCGTACTCCAGCGGGGTCGGAGCCAGGCGGGCCTGGTCGATTTCGCCACGCTTGATGCCGATCCAGGTTTCGATCAGGTCGTCGGTGAAGACGTCGCCTGCGGTGAGGAAGTCATGATCTTCCTCAAGGGCATCCATGGCCTCTGCCAGGGAGCTCGGAACCTGCTTGATGCCTGCGTGCTCTTCCGGCGGCAACTCGTACAGATCCTTGTCGACCGGCTCCGGAGGCTCGATGTGGTTCAGGATGCCGTCCAGACCTGCCATCAGCTGTGCGGAGAAGGCGAGGAACGGGTTGCAGGACGGATCCGGAGCACGGAACTCGATGCGCTTTGCAGCCGGGGAGGTGCCGGCCAGCGGGATACGGATGGCGGCGGAGCGGTTGCGTGCGGAGTACACCAAGTTGACCGGAGCTTCGAAGCCCGGGACCAGACGGTGGTAGGAGTTCAGGGACGGGTTGGTGAAGGCCAGCACGGAGGAGGAGTGCTTGATCAGGCCGCCGATGTACCAGCGGGCGAGGTCGGACAGACCACCGTAGTTCTTCTCATCGTAGAACAGCGGCTTGCCGTCCTTCCACAGGGACTGGTGGCAGTGCATACCAGTGCCGTTGTCGCCTGCAATCGGCTTCGGCATGAAGGTAGCGGCCTTGCCAGCGAGGGCAGCGGTCTCGTGGACGACGTACTTGTACTTCATCAGGTCATCGCCTGCATGCTGCAGGGAGTTGAAGCGGTAGTTGATCTCCTGCTGGCCAGCGCCTGCCACCTCGTGGTGGGAACGCTCGAGAATCAGGCCGACCTTCTGCAGGTTGCGACCATGTCGTCGCGCAGGTCCTGGGTGTGGTCAATCGGCGGAACCGGGAAGTAGCCCTTCTTGACGCGGTTCTTGAAGGCGATGTTCGGGGTGCCGTCATCTTCGGTGTCAATGCCGGAGTTCCACGGAGCCTCGATGGAGTCCACCTCGTAGAAGGAGCGCTGCATGCTGTTCTCGAAACGCACCTTGTCGAAGATGAAGAACTCGGCTTCCGGAGCGAAGGAAGCGGTATCGGCGATGCCGGTGGACTTCAGGTAAGCCTCGGCCTTGCCGGCAACCTGACGCGGGTCGCGGGAGTACGGCTCGTCGGTCAGCGGGTCACGATGGAGAATGCCACGTCGAGGGTCTTGTGCTTGCGGAACGGATCGATGAATGCGGTGGAAACGTCCGGCACCAGCTTCATATCGGACTCGTTGATGGCCTGGAAGCCTTCCACGGAGGAGCCATCGAACGGCATGCCGTCGGTGAAGGCGTCCTTCAGGAATTCGCTTGCCGGCACGGTGAAGTGCTGCTGAACACCGATCAGATCGGTGAAGCGAACGGAGACATACTCAATGCCTTCCTTGTTGATAAGGGCCTCAGCATCAGCCTTGGTTTCAAGTGCAGTCACGGGACCGCTCCTTTCGAATAAGTTACTTACAGGCTATTAGTCTATGGTCGCGAGTTTCGCTCACTCGCCATTTGGGTTACGAGAATGTTTCGTAATGACATATTCGAAGTGCGATTTCGCGAAAAATGGGGATTCAAGTGTTACGAACGGTCGCGTCACGCCCTTCAGCGGCGTGTCAATTAATGGACACGTATGGCTTCGAATATAGGAAAAGCTCCAATCGCACGACGCGATTGGAGCTTTTTCAACGGAATAATGCGATTCCACCGTCAGCGGCCGCGCATGGCGCGACGGCTCACGCGCTGCGGATGCATCGGGTCGACGCCCTTCGGCACGCTCATGCCGTTCTTCAGCTGCAGGGTACGCAGACGCTCGTTGAGCACCGTGAGCTCGGTCTTGGTGAGCACGAAACGAGTCCTCGGATGGATGGCGGCCATCAGCTTGTTCTTGTGATGGGTCGGCTGGTAGCTCTTGAACTTGAGCAGCGTCTTGCGCACGTCCTTGAGGCGGGTCTGGTTTGCGCCGGTGCCGACGTACATACGGTAGACCGGGATTTCAGAGCCGGCGGTCACGCCCTTGATGCGCTGCTCCTGACGATCCATGGCTCGCTTGACGCGATTGTAATCGCCTTCGCCCAGCAGATAGATGCCGTTGTAACCGGTACCGCGCCAGATGGCGTCCTTGGTCTTCGGGTCAATCCACACCGGTTCCTGGGGGAAGTTGAAGCCGGCCTTGCTGATGTTGCCGAGCACGCTTACTGCGGCACCGGGACGACCTTCGATCTTGGCGTAGCCGACCTTGTCGGCACGCTTGGTGAGCATCATGGTGGCGAACAGCACGCCCAGCATGACGGCAAGAATCATGAACAGGATCCAGCTGAACACATGCCACTTGAATATGACGCCCAGTACGACGAACACGATAATCGGTGCCACGAACACGCCACCGCACAGCCACGGAAGCGCCTTATCCTCAGCTTGGGTGTATTTGAAGATCTGGATGATCTGGTTGATGGTGCCTTGCTTCTTCTGCTTCTTTTTCTCTGCTTTATCTGCCATCGACTTCCTCGCTTGACGGTTCGGTTACACACACTGGGACGATAGTCTATCAGGAACCATGCCATTTATGGTGCGACTGCGCTATTCTACTCCGCCTATCTCATATGCAGCGGGCGTCCGTCCGCTTTCAGCAACGCCTCACCGAGCGTCTCGCTGAACGTGGGATGCGGGTGGATGAGCCGTGCCGCATCGGCAAGCGGGACACGGTTGCCGACCAACTGTTCGGCTTCCGCTATCAAATCACTGGCGATTGGGCTGACGATGTGCACGCCCAACACCACCTGCATATCAGGATTGTTCGCAAACGCACCGCTGACGACGGTCATCGATCCGCCTTCCCCGCTCATCAGCATGCGCGCGTTGGACAGCATCGGGTATGCCGTCTCCTTCGGCTCGACCACGTCTTCGCGCGCTTTTGCCTGGTCGAGCGTCAATCCGACGCTTGCTGCTTCGGGGAAAGAGAACACCACCTGTGGCACGGTGTCGTCAATCACGGGTTTTGGATCGGCTCCGGCGATTTTCTCAGCGATGGTGATGCCTTGTTCAAAGCGCGGTGGGCCAGCGCATGACCTGGAGTGATGTCTCCCAGCGCCCACACGCCATCAAGGTTCGTCCGTCCGTATCCGTCGACGGTCACGTATCCTCGTTCGTCGAGCTTCAGGCCGCTGGAGCGGAACCAGTCGCGTCGGTATTGGGCACACGTCCGATGGCGGCAAGCACCACTTCGCCGTAAGCGGTGCGGTCCTCATCGGAATCGCCCTGCCGATAGTGCACAGTGCCCCTAGGTTCGCGCCAGTGTCGACACGGTCCACCGCGGTGCGTGCGATCACGTTCACTCCCCTGCGTTTCAGCTCACGTGTCAGCGTCATCGAAGCACGGCGTTCCCATGTGGACAGCACGCGGTCCTTACGAATCAGCAGTGTCACTTCGCAACCGGCGGCATTCCACAGCGACGCGAATTCCAATGCCACCGCACCCGCACCGATAATCACCGCGCTGGAGGGCAAGGTATTCAGCTCCAACGCCTGGGTGGAATCGATCAGCGCGCCGGCGAACGGATTTCCAGGCAACGCAAGCGGACGCGATCCGGTTGCCAACACGATGTCGTCGGCATCAATCGCAAGTTCCGTTTCAACCGGTTCGAACACGCCGGCTTCCACGGACCGCGATACCTGCGTCTCCCCCTCAGCCGGCGTGACACGTACTGTATGCGCGTTCTGCAATGCCGCGCAACCGCGGAATACGGTGACGCCGCGATGCGCCAGCAGGCCCGTCAGCCCTTTCGTCATCGTTTCCACGGTGGAGACGCGGAAATCACGTAATCTGCCGAAATCGATGCTCTGCAGCGTGGCGTTGATGCCCATGCGTTCGGCGTTATGGATGGTTTCGACGCTATGCACGGCAGTCAACAATGCCTTCGATGGGATGCATCCGCGGTTGAGGCATGTGCCACCGAGCGTACCGTCACGTTCGATCAACGCCACCGATTTGCCGAGTTCCGCGGCACGCAGTGCCGTAGAGTAACCGCCGGGGCCGGCTCCGATGATAGCGATGTCGAAATGCTGTTGAACCATATTGAATCCCAATTCGTTCCTCATTGATTCGTTTGCACGCACGTGAAGTGAGCTTTTGTTCGATGCGAGCAATCGTTTTCCATGGTAATGGAAAAGCCGTCAGTTGTTCGCTGACGGCTTGAAAAATCACCGGCGGTTCTCGATACCGATCACTCCGGCCAGTGTCCACGCTTCGGGTAACGAGGCTTCGGAAGCCTCCAACGGCGAATCTGGAGGGCACGGCTCCACGCATAGGAACCGGAACGCATGCCCTTGGCCACGGACTGCTCACCGAATTTCTCGATGAGCTTCTTCTTGAGCTTGTGCCACATGACCGCCACGTCGATAATCACGGCGAACAAGTAGACATACATGATCAGCATGAGCGGCAACGCCAATGCAGGCCACTTGTAGGTGACGACCATGGATCCGATCAGGATTATGAACGCGACCGGGATGAAGAACTCGCCCAGATTGAAGCGGGCATCGACGTAGTCACGGATGTAGATGCGCCACGGCAGACGTTCCGACTTCGGCATGTGGTTGATGTCGCCACTTTGCATGGCATCGTATTCGGCGTTCTCACGTTCGCGGATGCGGGCCTTGGCCGCCTTACGGCTGGCGTTGCGATCCTTGGGGACCAGCGGACGGAGATTCTGCGCCTGGGCGTCCTTGCGCTTCGGGGTCGGACGGCCCTTGCCGGAGGTCGGCTGTGCAGCCTTGCTCTCGACGTTCTCCTGCGCCGGCTCTTCCTTCTTGGTAAACAAACTCATGCCTATAGAGCGTAAGGTGACGTATCGACGCTCGATGCCGCCCGCGGTGCCGTCTGCGTTGCGGTTCAAGCTGCGATTCAAGCTGCGATTCAAGCTGCGGTCGGACGGTCTGCAAAGAACGGATACAATGGACATTCGTCACACGATATTCAATCCGCGTAATACACACGCATATATAGGGAGCATCAAGGATTATGACAGCTTTAGGACCCGAAGAGATCCGCACGCGCGTCGAGTCGGATTTCAACCGCATCGTCGACGTGTTGAACCAGAAGATCGCGTTGCAGTCGATTTCCGCGAAGGGCATCACCGCCGATCATATGAAGCGTTCCGCGCAATTCGTGGCGGACCTGCTGCGCGAGGTCGGCGTCGATACGAAGGTGGTGCAGTCGCACAACCCCGACGGCACGCCGGGCGCTTGGGAGGTCATCGGTTCCAAAAACGTCAGCGAGGACGCGCCGACGGTGCTGCTGTACGCGCACCATGACGTGCAGCCGGTGCCGGATCCGAGCGTATGGAACACCGACCCGTTCGTCGGCACTGAAATCGACACGCGTCTGTACGGCCGCGGAGCCGCGGACGACGGCGGTGGAATCGCCATTCATTCCGGTGCGCTGAAAGCGCTTGAAGACGATCTGAAGGTGAACATCAAGGTGTTCATCGAAGGTGAGGAGGAGATGGGTTCTCCGAGCTTCATTCCGTTCATCGAAGAGCACCGGGACGAGTTCGCTTCCGATGTGATCATTGTGGCCGATTCGGGCAACTGGTCCGCTGAGATTCCGTCGCTGACCACGTCGCTGCGTGGCAACACCGATATTGATGTGCATGTCAAGGCGTTGGAACATCCGGTGCATTCCGGCCAGTATGGCGGCCCGATTCTTGACGCGAACACGCTGGCTGCGATGTTGATTTCCTCCATGTACGACGCCAATGGCGATTTGGCCGTGCCGGGCGTTGCGTCCGAGGAACCGGTTGGCGGCCTGCAGCGTGATATGGACGAGGCGACTGTGCGTGCCGACGCGGGCATCGTCGAATCGTATCGTCTTGCCGGCACCGGTTCGCTCGCCGCGCGTCTGTGGACGAAGCCCAGCGTCACCGTCATCGGGTTCGACGCGCATCCGGTGGAAGGATCCTTCAACGTCATCTCTCCTGAAACCACGTTCCGTCTGAGCTTGCGCACCGCGCCGAACCAGCGCCCGGAAGAGGCCCAGGAGGCGTTGGCCAAGTTCATGGTGGAGCATGCGCCGTTCGGTGCCGAAGTGTGGGTCGACAAGCTCGACAACGGCATGGGCTGGGCCATGGATCCGAACGCTGAGGCCACCAAGGACGCCATGGACGCCATGGAGGAAGCGTTCGGTGTGGCTCCGGTCAACAAGGGCGAGGGTGGCTCCATCCCGTTCATTCCGGAATTGCAGCGCATCTTCCCGAAGGCGCAGGTGCTGGTCACCGGTCCGGAGGATCCGAAGGCCAACGCGCATAGCCCGAACGAGTCCATCAGTCTGCCGGCGTTGAAGAACAACGTCATCACCGAGGCGTTGCTGCTGGATAAGCTCGCCAAGTAAGAAGCCGTGTAAGGCTTGCCGAAATAGGATAAAGCTCTCTGTCATACGATTCCGATTGGAACGTATGACAGAGAGCTTTTTCATTTAGCTGCCGATTGGGGAATCATCATCCATTAGTTGGACACGTTGCTGAACGCCCAATGCCAGTAGCCGGTGTAGTATGCGGTGGCCAACGCGATTGCCGGCACCGCGATGCAGATGGCGTAGAACAGCCAGTCGACCGCATGCAGTTTCGATTCGCGCGCTTGGCTTCGTGGCGCGTCGGATCCGAATCCGCGCGCTTCCATGGCGGTGGCGAGTTTCGTTCCACGTCGGATGGATACGACGAGCAAGCTGAATGCCTGCGAGAAGACGCGTTTGATGGTGCTGCCGTCGCCGAGGCCACGCGAGCGGCGTGACTGGCCGAGTGCACGCCAATCGTCCTGCAGCAGCGTGAACATGCGCATGCCGGCAAGGCCGCCGTATACGAAACGTTGCGGCAGGCGCAGAATCTGCACGAGTCCGTCGGCCAGATCGGTCGGGTCGAGTCCCAAAGCCAGAATCACACCCGGCACGGCGATTGCGGCGACACGTAGGAATGTGGCCAACGCCAGATAGAGCGATCCTTGGGAGATGACGATGATGCCGCCCAGATTGGCCAGCACCGTGCCGGATATCTTGCCGTACAACGCCACGGAAACGAAGCTGCCTGTGGCCGCTATCCATACCGGCCATGTCTTGCGCAAGACCGTCCAGGGAGCCACTCCGCCGATCCATAACAATAGCATTTCCAAACCAAACGCCACGGATGCCGAAACGACATCGAGGGTGAAGAACATCGGAATGCACAGGATCAACGCACCGATGAAACGGCTTACCGGGTTGATTTTCGCCACGAACCATGACGGTGACGCCGGCTTCGTTTCGTTACGACGTTCCTTGTGTGGCACCACGGTAATGGTTTCGAGCTTTTCATTGCCGTCGCGCCCACTGTTTTTGTTGGTTTCGAGCATGTCACTCCCCCTCTCTGACCAAAATACGGCGTGCGCCCAGCGCTTCGATGAGCGGCTCATCGTGCGTAATCATGATGACCGCGCAACCTTGGTCGCGCGCACCGGCGATCAATTGGACCATGCTGGTCCACGTGGTGAAATCCTGTCCGAATGTCGGCTCGTCCATGACCAGCACTTTTGGCGCGGCAGCCAGCATGGACGCCACGGACAGTCTTCTTTTCTCACCGCCCGATAGGGTGAATGGATTCGCTTTGGCGAAGCGGGAAAGATTCAGGCGTTCCAACAGCCTGTCGGCGATGGAATACGCCTCCTCGTCGGTTTTGCCCATGGATTTGGGGCCGATGGCCACCTCGTCTCGCACGGTGGATGCGGCGAACTGGTGTTCCGGCTCTTGGAACACCATGCCGATACGTCCCAGCAAGTCGCGGCTTTCCATGTGATCACATTGTTTCGCGATGGGGAGGTACCAGATTGTCCGCCATGCATACACGTCCTGCTATCGGTTTGAGCAGTCCTGCGAGAGTGAGTCCGAGTGTGGATTTGCCCACGCCGTTTCTGCCGGTCAACGCGGTCACCTCACCGGAATGGAATTCGAGGTCGATATGCTCGCCGAGCGGGAAATCATAGCCGAAGCTCAGATCCCGCGTGTAAAGCACGACGTCCTGCGGTTGCGGATTTGTTCCGGTTTGGGCGCGTGGCTTTCGATGGTGCGGCCCGGCACCCACGCACCGCCGTCGGCAAGCACCTGACCCATGTGGCCGAACACTTCGTCTGGAGTGCCGTCGGCGATTACGCCGCCGACGTTCGAATCGGCTTCGGGTTTGCCCAGCACGATGACGCGGTCGACCAGGTCGAGCCACACGTCGATATGATGTTCCACCACAACCAGCGTCTCATGGGTTTGTTCGAGGACGTGGCGGACAGCGTCGTGCACTTCCTTGACACCGTCCGGGTCAAGGTTGGCGGTCGGTTCGTCAAGCAGCAGCAAGCCAGGGTGCATGGCCAGCACGCCCGCCAAGGCGAGGCGCTGACGTTGCCCGCCGGAAAGTCCTCGTGTGGAGCGGTCGAACGCCATGTAGTCGAGCCCGACGATGTCAAGGGCGGCTCGTGCCCGGTTCCAGATTTCATCTTTCGGCAGGTTCAGGTTCTCGCAGCCGAATGCGGTGTCGTCTCCGGCACGTTCGAGAATCGTCTGCGAGTCCGGGTCCTGAAGCACCAGCCCGCAACGTCCGCGCGCTTGTCTGGCGTCGACGCCGTCGATGAGCAGCTCGCCTTCCTGCTCGCCTTCGTCATCTCCACCGAGCACGCCGGCCAAACCGGACATCAGGGTTGATTTGCCTGCGCCGGACGCGCCAAGCAACAGTACCCGCTCCCCCGGTTTGATGTCGAAGTCGACGTGTCGTAGCGCGAAATCCTTACGTGAGGCGTGTCTCCATCCCCAATCATGTGCGGTCACGCCGGCCGCTGTTGTGTTCTGAACGTCAGTGGTCATTCGTCGTTCTTTCTTCTGATTGTCATGCTGTTGTTTCGTATGCCGTTGTCATGCGATGCGCCATCACAAGAAAATCCCGCACCACCTTGATGTGATGCGGGATTTGCTTGCATCGGACAATCAGACCAGTTCCTGCGTACGACCGGATTCGAAGCGGTCGAGCACGCCGGTCTTGGCGATGGCCACCTGCAGGAGGTACATCACCGCGCCGGCGAGCACCGCGCCGGAAATGGCGGAGGCGATCAGGTAGATGCTGACGCGTAGCGCGCTCCAAGCCGGATTGGTAAGCCAGTAGTACAGGCCGCAGCCGACGCCTGCAAGTGCGCCGGAGATCGTGGTGGACAGCAGGTCCCACTTCTTATAGGCGAAGATGGCAAGACCGATTTCGGCGCCGAGGCCCTGCACGATGCCGACGATCAGCGAGCCGCCGACGCCCCACTGGTTGCCCATGGTGAGTTCGAGCGCGGCCGCGAGGGTTTCCGCGAACAGTGCGGCTCCAGGCTTGCGCACGATGATGGCGGCCAGAGGGCCTGCGAACAGCCAGAAAGCGTTAAGCAGGCCTTCGAAGCCTGGAGTCACCGCCTCGAAGAGGGCCAGCGGCGCGGTGCAGACGATGTCCCAGCCCCAGAAGATCACGCCGGATGCGACGGCGATGATGGCTGCGACGACGATATCGACCACGCGCCACTTGTTGTTGTGTTTGCGAACTGCGGAAGACTGGTTTTCTTCAGTCATGGGATATGTGCCTTTCTCTTTTCGTCAAGGCACGGGAAATAGAGAGACGTCCGTGCGCCGGCATTACCCGGTATACGTTCATACGGTTGAAGCGGTTGCTTCCTCTCAGCCATTCGGCCCCCGTGTCTGCGCCTGATATTACACAGGACCCACGATTTACGTCGGTTTTGTCTCATAACGGATTCCGTATTCCGTGGCTGAGTCGCATTCCGATGTGTTGTTTTGGAGGAACGCTCCAACCGTATGGTGATTTATTGAGGCAGTCTCATCAGCGATTCGGCAAGATTCCTGAATGTTTCTCCGATACCGTCCGACCGCAACGCGCCCTCTTTGGTTAGGACTGCGGGCCGGCCTGCTTCGCCGGTTTCGCGCAGTTCAGGCTCCAATGGGAGTTGTGCGAGCAGTGGCACTTCATAGCCGAGGCTGTGGGTCAGCTGTTCGGATACGCGTGCGCCGCCACCTTCGCCGAAGATGCGTAGCTTCTCGCCTTTGTGCTCGTAGTAGCTCATGTTTTCCACGACGCCGCGAACTTTCATCGGCACCTGCAATGCCACCAGGCCGGATCGTACCGCGATGTCGGAGGCGGATGGCTGCGGTGTGGTGACCACCACCAGTTCGGCGTTCGGCAGTGCCTGCGCCACGGAAATCGCCATGTCGCCGGTGCCGGGCGCAGGTCGAGCAGCAATACGTCCGGCTCGCCCCACCATACGTCGGATAGGAATTGTTCCAAGGAGCGTTGCAGTCTTGGACCACGCCATAGGATGCTCTGTCCGCGCCGGCGAACATGCCGATGGAGATCAGTTTCACACCCCATGCGGTGACGGGCATGAGCATGCCGTTGAGGTTCGTGGGCTGTGATTGCACGCCGAATAGCCTGGGCAGCGAGAAACCGTAGATGTCGGCGTCGATGGCGGCGGTATCGTAGCCGAGCGCCGCGAATGTGGCTGCCAGATTGGCGGTGACAGACGATTTGCCCACGCCGCCTTTGCCGGAGGCGATGGCGAAGATGCGGGTTTTGATGCCGGGTTTGTTGAACGGGTTCTGTTTACGTTCCGCTTTGAGGCCGGCCACCAGCTGGGTGAGTTTGTCTTGGCTCATGGAGCCGACTTCGATGCTGGGAATCAACGTGGCATCGGGATAGGAGGCGACCGCGCCGTTGATCTGGTTGGTGATGGTCTGCGACAGCGGACAGCCTTCCACGGTCAGTTCGACCCGCACCCGTACGTCGTACGTGTTGGTTTCGCCTGCCACTGGCGTGGCGTCAATGGCTGCGATCATACCCAAGTCGGTGACGGACCTGCCCAGTTCGGGGTCAATCACTTTGCTTAGCCGTTCGTAGATGCGCGCTTCGATGGTACGCTCGTCGCTCATGCTTCCTCCTTATGCCGCGTACCACAGTAGCGGTTCGCGGCACGGCTTGCCAGATGGTGTGGCGATTATTCAACTGTTCCTGTGTCGAGCAGCTGTTTGAATTGGTCTTCGTTGAGCATGGGGATGCCCAGTTCCTCGGCTTTTGCGGCTTTTGAGCCGGCATTCTCGCCTACGACGACCCAATCGGTTTTCTTGCTGACGGATCCTGCGGCTTTGCCTCCGCGCAGGACGATGGCCTCTTTGGCGGAATCGCGGGAGAATCCTTCCAACGAGCCGGTGACCACGACCGTTTTGCCTGCCAATGTCTGTGGTAGTCCGCTGGCTTGGGCTTGTCCGACTCCTACGCCGGCGGCCTTCCATGCGTCAAGCACGGCACCGCGCCAATTGCCCGGCTCACGGGCCGCGGTGAACCATGTGACTACGGATTCCGCAATTTCCGGACCAATACCGTCGATTTGGGACAATTCGTCCACGCTGGCATGTTCGATGGCATCCAACGTACCGAACGCACTGGCGATGGTGCGTGCGGTGGGCGGTCCGAGCCTGCGGATGGACAGGGCCACCAGAACGCGCCACAGGTCGGCATGGCGGGCTTTGTCCATTTCGTCGAGCATCTTGCGGGTGTTTTCCGCCGGACGAATGTACACCGGCTGCACGCTGGACGTGCCTCCACGGGATACCTTGATTTCCTCGCGGATCACCACGGCGTCATCCGGCACCACGTATTGCGGATATTCCGCGGTCTCGTCGATGTCGGCTTCCTTGCGTTTGCGGGCGGCGGTAGGCGCGGTCCAGAATGCGGGCACCTGATGCCATAATCCGGATCCGCCCACACGTTTGCGCACTTTCTTGATCTTGCCGTTTGACCCGACGGTCTCGTGGATTTCGATGATTGGGGCCTCGCGCCAGACGCGCACATCCTTGAGGTCTGCGGACGCAACGAGAACAGCCCGGCCTCGCTGGACAGCACAGGTGTCTGCATGGGCGGCAGTTCCAGTCCCGCCACCGGCTCGTACGGTTCAGGCTCCTCACCGGGTTTCACCACGATTTCGGTGATGTTCGGCGCATACGTGTCGATGGAATCGGGCCTGTCCTCTTCGGGATTCGTCAGCGCAATGGCTGATTGGTCGCCCAGATGTTCGATATCGAACGCCTTGCGGGACGCCAGATTGATGATCCGCTCGGTCAGCTGCGCCGGGCAGGATTCCACGTTCGGGCAGCGTATATCTTTGTCTCCCTCTTTGGCGGGAGCGAGTTCCGCGCCGCAGCTCGGGCAACGCGTGGGCATCACGAACCGGCGGATCTGGCCCTCACGTCCCTTGCGCCGCTCCAGCACCGGACCGACGAGCTCGGGAATCACGTCTCCCGCCTTGCGCACCACCACGGTGTCGCCGATGAGCACGCCTTTGCGTTCCACTTCAAAGGGGTTGTGCAGCGTGGTACGGGATACTGTGGAACCGGCCACGTACACGGGTTCAACACCGCCACCGGAGTCACACGTCCGGTGCGCCCCACCTGCACAGTGATGTCAAGCAGCTCGGTATTGACCTCTTCCGGTGGATATTTGTAGGCGATGGCCCAGCGCGGCGCCCGCGATGTGGCGCCAAGGGAACGCTGCAATCCCAAATCGTCGACCTTCACGACGATGCCGTCAAGCGCGTGTTCGATGTCGCCTCGGTGTTCGCCGTAATAGTCGATCATGTCGAGGATTTCCTTGAACGACGTGACCTCACGGTTGTGCGGAGAGACGGGCACACCCCATTTCTTATACAATTCGTAGGCTTCGGATTGGTCGTTGACCACATCATGGCCGTTGCCGGCGTGCCCCGCACCCCAACGCAGCGATCCGATGCCGTGCGCGTAGAAGCTCAGGCGACGGGTTGCGGTGATACGCGGATCCTTCTGTCTCAGACTACCTGCGGCCGCGTTACGGGGATTGGCGAATGGCGCACGACCGGCGTCCTCGTTCTCGGCGTCAGCTTGTTGAAATCGTCCCATCGCATGAACACTTCGCCGCGGATCTCCACGAATTCGGGAATGTCTTCCTCCGGTCCGGCAAGGTTCTGCGGAATGGTGGAGATGGTGCGCACGTTGAGAGTGATGTCCTCGCCGGTCACGCCATCGCCTCTGGTCAGCCCCTGTTCAAGCACGCCGTTGCGGTAGATGAGGTTCAGCGCAAGACCGTCGATTTTCACCTCGCAGGTCATGGGCAGTGGCTTCGATTCGGGCCAGTCCAATCCCCTGAGCACGCCGTCGTACCATTCGCGCAGCTCCTCGATGGAGAACACGTCATCGAGGCTCATCATGCGCGATGGATGACGTACGGAAGCGAGTCGTTGGAGAACGTGCCGCCCACGCGATGGGTCGGTGACTGCGGTGAGTCAAGTGATGGGAACTGCGCCTCAAGCGATTGCAGGCAGCGCAATCTTGCGTCATATGCCGCGTCGGATGAGACGGGGGCATCGTCGATATAGTATGCGATCTGGTCTGATTCCACCCATGCGGCCACGCGCGCCCACAGCCTGGCCGCGGCTTCGGCGCTCATCGAAGCCACATCAACCTTGTCGAGGCGCATGCGTCGGCATCGGTCGGCTGCAACGCGGCAATCCAACGTTCGCTGCCCGGAGTCAGCGAAGCCAGCCCCTCATCGGCCACGACGGCCGCGGAACTACCGTCGCTCTCCGGCGCGTCGAAATCCCATGCCAACTGTTCGGAATCATCACGATTCGTCATTGTCACCGCTTTCCCATCATTTCCGCCATGCCGCGCGGATGTCCACGCCAGCACCGATTATCGCACAAATGTTCGACCGTTTTGTTAGTTGTTCAGAGAGCGCAGGAACTGCACCTGCACCACGTCGGCACCGTCATGGTCTTCGTAATCCATGCGCATCGCGGCCACCGACAGGGTGCGTGCGGGCACGAACATGCCTTTGTCCACGCAGACGCGGGCCGCTTGGTGCATCAGGGGCGCGACCGGCGTGTTCGGCCATACCGGCAGTCCGGCGTCGGCGAGCACGTGGATGGCTTCCTGCACGTTGGTCGGCACCGGAATGCACTGCGATTGCGCTCTTCCGATCAGTTCCTGCAGTTCGCTTTCGAGCATGGCGATACGTCCGGGGGCGATCTCCTCGCTCATGATGTATGAGGCGGCGGCAAGGTCGAAGTGGTCGCACATCCATTCCGCATAGGCGAGGCGATAGTAGGCGAATGAGGCGTCTTCCCGGTCAAGCGCGACGTTCAGCGCGTTGAGGCATGCCGCACGTGCCGGATCCCAGTCCTCGGCACGCCCCAGCTGCACGGCGAGCTTGAGGTGCGACAGCGGGTATGCGGGGGCGTAACGCACCATGGCGTTCAGATGCGGCAGCGCGGCATCGACGCCTTTGACTTGGGCGAGCAGGTCGGCAAGCTCCATATGCATGTAGAACAGGTTGTCGGGAATGAGCACCGTTCTTTCGCCTTCGGTGGCGAACATGCGGTTGTAGATGACGCGTTCCGCATATGAATTGAAGTACCGCGGCACGCCCGGATTTTCAGCGAAGATCCGGTCCATGCGTTCGAGTGTGGACTGGGCGGATTCGATGGCCCGCTCGACGTCTCCGGAGAACAGCATGTCTCGTGCCTTCAGACGTTCGTCATCGAGGGATTGTGCCAGTTCGAATGAGAAGTCGGGCGTGTCTTCGCCGTCGATCAGCGCGCTGGTGACCTGCGGTGCCAATTCGGTCAATTCCGGATCGGATATGGAATTGATGATGTCCATGGCCTGTTTGGCTTTGGACACCGATTCGAGTCCGTCGCTTTGCGCAAGACGATGGAACTCCCCCACGGCGCGCTGCAACAGGTCGACACGCTGGATGGACAGGCCCATCATGTTCTCACAGCCGAACAACTGCGCCGTGCCGTCATCAAAACGAATGTCGGACAATTCGGGTTCTTCTTGGCTTCCCGCCGGTGAGAATCGGCTGTCACGAAGGTCGAAGGCCGCATCGATGGGTTTGAGCGCGCCTTTGCCGTCCACGTCCATTTCGGCGTCGAACATGCGGTATGTGGCGATTGGATGGGCCAATCCGTCAGTGTCGAGCCGCTTCAGGAACTCGTCGCGGGTGAAGGTGACGGTCACCAAGTTGCGTACGGTCGGGTTTTTGCGCAGCTGCGCCATCGGATCGTCGTCATCATCATCGAGGTAGGTGTCGTACTCCGTTTTGTCGCTGGCGTCGTCCCGCATGGAGGCGTCGTCATCATCGGCGCGTCCGTCCGGTACCGCGAACGCCATTTCGTCGAAGTCGATGTCTTTCATCAGGTCTTCGAACTGGCCGTCCACCGTATCGTCTCCAGTGCCAACGCTATCCGAGCCAGCCGAATCGTCGGAATCGATTGATTCGGATGAGATATCGGCGGTTCTCGGAGTGACGGGCCGAGCCGGATCACCATGGTAGTCGCCGTCCTTTGGAGCGGCTTTGGATCCGGATGGCCTCATGTCTCCGGTACGGATGCGTTCGAAGGCGCTTAACGCCTCGCTCATCAACTCGCTGATGGCGGAATCCTGTTCGGCTACGGCCTCTTCCAGACCAATCGAATCGATGTGCATCGACACGCGTTTGACATTCGGATCGGCTCCGAAGCTCAGCGCGGCCATCATGAGTCCGACGCGCAGATTGTAATCGACGCTCATACGCGTGCGTTCGACGTCGGTCAGGTCGATCCACGCGCGGCGCGATACGTCGTATCGGGTGAACGGCATCATGGACACTCCAGCAGAAGTGAAGCCGATTGCGACTTCGCCGTCGCTGAGGTCGCACCGGAAGTCAACGTCGAAACGGTATGGCAGACGCAGGCTGCGCAGCAGACGGGACATGGTCTGCCGGTACACCCATTCGGAACCTCCGTCGGCGCCGGAATCACCTTCCAACACGTTGTCCTTGGTTGATTCGGCGACTTCACGCCGGAAGTCGGCCGCGATATCCGCCAGTCGGCTGGCGGCCTGGATGCCGTCTTCCCGGTTCGGGTCGAGGATCGCGCCGAACCGGTCGTCCGGTTTCAACGCGATCAGCGCCGGATTCTCCAGCAGGGCGAAGTCGATCTGCGCGGCTTCGGCACGCGTCACCGTGTCCTCCGTGGGGAGAGCGCCGATGCGTGCATTACGTTCCAGCCATGAGCTGACGGCGGCGAAGCGGTTGAGGTTGCCTCGATGTTGAGGGCGCACAGCACTGCCGAGAACGGCAGGGAGGAATCCCATGCGAAGAAGTAGCATCCGGAATAGCTGGATGTGTACAGGCGCAGCGGTTCCGCTCCGTGCACAGCTTCGAGCCCTTGATCGGTATCGAGAGCGTGGGCTTCGCGCATCAGATCGGCGAAGTAGTCTTCCAGGCCGGAGGCGCGCATGCCCATGCGACCGGGCGCTCATGGTGTCTCTGATGGACCGTCGGATGGCGCCTATGGGCGCTTCGCGGTTGAGCCTGCGGAAAATGTTGCCGGAACCGAAGCGACGAGCAGGCCGTTCATCTGTGGCAGCATGTAGGCGGCGAAGAACGCGATGGTGATGGCGTCCCGATATTCGAGGTCGAACCGCATATTCGCTGGCAGGTTGGCGCGCATTTGCTCAAGCGTGTAACGGCTGCCGGTTTGAGCCATGAGGCGAGCCACATCATGCGACCGCCCGGCATGCGTCCCACGACGCCGCCTTGCGTGGCGCGCACCGTTTTCGGATTGCGGCTGGCCGCATGGCCGAGTCTTGGACCGTCCGCCAACGTAAGGGTTTCCTCTTTGACGAAGACGAACCGCGGTTCGAGTTCCTGCGTGTCCATGTCCGGATCGGTGCCGGCGAAGACACGCGCTTTGCCGTCCGCGAGCGCGATTTGGGCGAAGTGGTCGCTGTCGGTGAACAATCCGATGGAGAAGGCATGGCCGTGGGTCTGCGGCAGTTGGGCCCATCCGAGGCGGAATCCTCCGGGCACGCCTTCGAATCCGTCGATGACGTGTCGTTTGATGAGCGGATTAAGCCGGATGGCGTTGCGGGTCAGTTCGTCGACGATGTCGTCGGGCTTGTCAAGCGCCTTGCCGAAGGGGTTGGCGTGGATGTGGCGCGGCGTGGCCTGGTTGACGAGTCGCCGCACATTTTGCCTGACACGTTCGAGCATGGTCCGGTTATGTTCCGGTTGGCTGGCCGGGTCTGATGGTGTGCGGTGAGACATGTGTGCCATTCTTTCAATCCACGCGACATGAAGCTATTAGAATAATGACGTGACTTTTTCGAAGCAGCGTTTTCAGGCACGTCGTCGTATGTGCGCAGCCATTGTAGTCGCTTTCGCGGTGATGGTGGCGGTCGAGTGCGTGTTGTGCAATATGCCGTTTTGGCGTTCCTTGGCCGCATCGGGTGATTCCGCCGCCGCGTACAACGTGCTAGGCCCTGGGCTCGAACGTACTGACGAGGGGTTGTTGAAGGTCACCGATCCGACGCAGGCATATATGCAGGTCGATGCGGATGGCTCGTCGGAATATGTTCGTATGGATCCGGTGTCTTCGAAGGCGTTGGATAAGGCAGCCAGACAATCGGAGCAGGTGTTGCGCACGGTTCGTGTCCGTCCTGATGTCAATCGCAGGGCCGGTACGGTCAATTCGGTGTCGGTGTCTTCGCCACGTTCGCTGTATGTGCATGCGGCGGCTGCCGGCGGTTCGGTGTGCGTGCGGATTGTCGAGCCGAAGGGTTCGCTGATTCCGTTTGATGCGGTGCGTGCGAATGTGCGTGTACCGTTCGCGTTGAATCCGTTGCGTATCGGCGTGATGGCGGCCGTGTTGGCGATGGTACTGGTGTGGAGGCCTGGTTCGCGGTTGTGGCGGATGCCGTTGGATACGACGAGTGTGAGGCAGCGTGCGTGGCTGGGGGCGCTGCTGGCGGTGCCTGTTGTGGTCACTTGTGCCGTTGTGGTGTGGCAGCTGGTGGAGGCGGCTCCGTTGAGCTTCCATACGAAAGGCACGTACACGTATGATTTCGACCAGTACGATTACGTGGCAAGGGCGCTGCTTGATGGTCACGCGTGGTTGGATTTGGATGTGCCGGATGCGTTGCGTGACGCGGCGGATCCGTATGATGTGGCCACCCGGCAGCGGTTGCTTGCCGATGGCGTAAGCCCAGTGTATTGGGATTACGCGTTCTATCAGGGGCACTGGTATTCGTATTTCGGTGTGGTTCCCGCGTTGTTGTTGTTCCTGCCGTATCGGGCGGTCACATCGTTGTTCGTCGATGGCGGGCTGATGATGCCCTGCGGTGCGGCCGTGCCGCTGCTGATGCTTGGTTTTCTGGTATTCGGATGTCTGCTGGTGATTCGTGTGATATCCCGAATTCGTCCGAATGCGCCGTTGGCTGCGGTCAGTATGCTGTGCGTGTTCATGCTGTTGGCTTCCAATGGTTTGTATCTGTGGTATCGGACGAATTTCTATTCGGTGCCGATCGCCGCCTCCCTGTTTCTGAGCGTGTTGGGATTGTGGCTGTGGTTGGCGCCGCCAAGCGGGTGCCGGTGTCAGGCGATCGGATTCGTGAGGTTGATGGCACGCAGTCGTTGTCGTTGCCCCATCTGGCTGCAGGCTCGATGTGCATTGCGGCCAATCTGGGGTGCCGTCCGCAGTTCATTCTCGTGGCGTTGCTGGCTTTCGTAATATTCTGGCCGCAGATTCAGTCGATTTTCCGTCACGCCTCCAATGATTCCTCCCTTCCCCATATGTCGGTCTGGCGTCTGATGCGCGCGCCGTTGGCCGCATTGCTTCCCGCGTTGATTGTGATCGTTCCTCTGCTGGCGTACAACGTGGTCCGGTTCGGATCACCGCTCGACTTCGGCACCTCATATCAGATGACGGTCACGGATATGACCAGTTATCGGCAGCCATTGTCGAATCTTGCGCTGACCGTCGCATATTACCTGTTCCTGCCGTTGCGGTTCACGGATGCGTTTCCGTTCCTCGCCGTCAATCCGGCGCCTCTTCCCACTTGGGGATTTACCGAGGCAATGCCTGGCGGCTTATTCACGATAGCTCCGTTGACGTTGGCCGCGCTGGCCTGCCCGTTCCTCTACCGGCGTATGCGCAAGGCCGGGCGCACGAACACATGGCTGTTGTTGACATCCAGCCTGGCATTGGGATTGCTGCTTGTGGTGATTGACTCCCGCATGGCTGGTTTGGGATGGCGGTACATCGCCGATTTCGGATGGCTGTTTGCCTTGGCCGCGTTGCCTTCGTTGCTGATCGTACTTGATTGCGGCAAGCCGCGTCTGCGTTGGGTATGTCGTGCCGGATTCCTCGCGCTGCTGCTGTTCACGCTGGTTGTCGCGCTGATGTCGTTATTCCTGCCCGGGCGTGACGATGAGATGTTGCGCAACAATCCCGCCCTCTATCTCGACGTGCAGTCCTGGTTCATGTTGGGTTGACGTCCGACATAAGCTACATCCAGTAAAAATTCAGGTTTCTTTCCTGATTCATATAGCAGTTTTTCCGGTTTGCTCTGAGTTTCATCGGCAATCATAACGATTGTCATCATTGTTGCTTTGAGTTATGTTCCGGGGGTCGCCAACCATGAACC
>ENA-OQAL01000078-OQAL01000078.1-human-gut-metagenome-genome-assembly--contig:-NODE-78-length-24166-cov-4.090977_pt1 | contig 24166 bp, 20 predicted proteins | sample MGYA00242491_ERZ504519 | MGnify/ENA primary metagenome ERZ504519 (study PRJEB26092, sample SAMD00036260) | human gut metagenome | host: Homo sapiens | study: EMG produced TPA metagenomics assembly of... | reverse complement strand
TGAACGATTTATTTGCGTGTTTGGGATTAGCCCAGACCCGCAAGTTATTGACAAACTTTTCAAAGAACTCATTTTATTTACTGCCAGAGCCGCTTAGGCTTGGCGAATTTTTAACGAACTATTGTTAAATAATAAGATTAATAAACCTCATATATATCTATTGTGACTTCGCAAATTTCATAAAAAAAACATAACCTATAAAAATGTACTATTTATGAAAAAAGATGTATAATATAACTATTATACTATACATCTCCATTATGTCTTCAAATATTGGTTATATCAGAAGAAACTATATTCCTTCTTCTCAAGTCTGAGAAGAACTACATTCATAAAATTCTCAACTTCTGCATGGCTCTTTAATTTCCCATATAGTTCTATATGTTTATGCACTGCTGGCAACAAATCTTGTGCCTTTTTTTAGATCTATATTCAATAGAATCTGCATCGTTTCTTTATTAACATAGATATTATCAGACAACATTCCTTGCTCCAATATTTCTTTTGATGCTTTATCGCCAAAACAATCATATAGAGAACCTGCCAAATACAGTTTTGCCGACAGATAGTCAATCTTATCAAGTTCATTCCTCAACTCATTCTTGTAAGCTTTAAGCTCCTTTCTTGATACAAACAGCCCTAGTGCAGCCCAGTAATTCACAATATCATTATCAGTTTTCAATAACGAAATTTGTTTTGCAATAACAGACTTTCCCATACCACACATCATAGCTGCATCAAGAACTTTTCTCACCGGATAAATATCTTCATTCTGTCTAAGCGTATATGGAATATATTTATCAGAATACTCTGCATAACTGTATTCAGGAATAAAATGAGCATCACGTTTTTCTATAACATGTTGTTCCATCTTTTTACGGAATTCTTTCAGTACTCCCTGATATTCAGGATTTGTAGCCAGATTATTCATCTCCCACTTGTCGTTTTCCAAATCATACAGATATTCTGCCTGGCGAGGTTTCATAATAGCAGCCTGTCCTTCATTCATCAGCCCGGCTGCAAAGTCCTTACGCATTATCTTCTGAATATCCCCGTGGTCATAATAGCTCATCCATCTTATCCAAGGCTGATGGCATGTAAATACTCTGGTGTACATGTATTTGCCGTCTGTTACAGAACGGGACAACTCATTGTTCGAATCAAGACCATCGCAAGCGCCATAAACGTACTTTTTATCCTTTACATAGTTCTTTCCCATAAAAGGCTTACCTTCAATATAATCAGGTATGTCAACACCGGCTAAAGCCAATACAGTTGCGCCAAAGTCCTCGAAACTGACAAGACGGTCGGTCACTACACCGCTTCCCCATGGAGACAAATGCTTATACATCTCAGGAATCCACACTATAAAGGGAACTCTATATCCCAATCCTAAAGAACTTCCTTTACCGCGTGGGATACCTTCGCCATGATCAGAAAAACAAAATACTATCGTACTGTCTTTCAGCCCATCTTTCTCAAGGCGCTTCAGGATTCCTTCAAACTGCTGGTCTGTCAAAGAAATTGAATTATACACCCTTGACATCCGTTTACGCATCTCCGGAGTATTTCTGTAGAATGACGGCATATCAAAAGGGACGTCAATGGCTGTTTTTCTTTTCTCATTTATCCATTTAAGAACCTGCTTCTCATAAACTTCCCATGGGTTTGTCATTGTCCTTGACTGATGACTGTGCGGACTATTGAATACTGCAAAGAATGGTTGTCCCGGTTTACGTTTCCACCACCCCGCTTTTCCTGAACTTTCATTCCATGACTCAGCTATCATCCTACGCTCACTTGCATTGTTATAGTCGGTCTTATAATTATTAGACGTATAATATCCGGCATCTTTCAGATACTTGGGAAAACCATGAACAAAATCCGGTATTGGATAATGACTACGGTGATTCCCTGTACCCATAGTAGTTGGTGTCATTCCAGTAATAAGACAAAACCGGCTTGGAGAGGACACTGTTCCAGTAGAAAAGGCTGAAGTAAATCTCACTCCTTCTGCGGCAAGTTTATCCATCGTGGGAGTTTTTGCCAGACTGTCACCGTAACAGCCTATAAACTGTGGGGATGTATCCTCAAATGTCAACCACAAAATATTAGGACGTGGCAAATCATGTTCTGCTTTATCTGTTGCTGCGTTTGCAATGGCAGGTAAAAAACCTGCCATTGTCAATAAAAAAAAATCGTTCCATATTAGTTTATTTAAATAAAGTCGTTAACTGATTCAAAGTTACAACATTATCCGGATTGAATTTTTCACCATTCATATAATTAAGAAGACTGTTCATAAGCTGTACCGCCTCCGGTCTCTTATCTGAATCGGCAAGTAAATCTGCTCCACAAAGAATCAGTTTTCCTTTTCCTACCTTCATTTCTACCACAAGCCCTAAGGAACGAGCAGTAAACCAGTCGTCTATAATTCTTACTATTGGTTCAGGGTTTCCCAATTTGTGTAAAGGAATAGCATTACAATGCGACATAGCATCCCACCACTGGTAATCGCTATGATATTCCGTAGGGAAAAGTCTTAATGCAGGATGTTCAGGATTACATAATATACCCTGAGTATGTGGAGCCTGTTTGTTTGTCCAAAGCGTGTTCCAAAAAATAGAAGAGAACCCTACCACAACTGAGTCTTTCCCTTCATTCTTCAGACTCCCTTTTGCAGCGGTCAATAACACTTTGCCACCTTCAGACAAGGTTTTCAAGACATCTTCTGACAAAGAGGAAGCAACAACCACTTCTTTTATTCTCTATCTTATTTTTAGGATAAGCCCATAAATTCCATCTGTTCTTATATCCGGAAACTTCAACCTCAAGTTCCCACTGCTGAGGTTTGTCTACATTTACATTATAGGAAATCTGCCCTACTCTGCTCAAACCACCGGCAGGGATTCTGCAAACATCAATAACACCATTGCTTATTAGTGCACCATCGAACGATGTTATCTTCCATCTTACAGGGACATTCATATCACTTTGCGAGAATTGTGCCACATCTATATCGGCTTTCAATGTATCTCCACTATTAAACACAAACTTTGACATTCTTGCCAAAGGTACCACAGAATTACAGAACTCACTGTACTCCTGAGGTGTAACATATCCTTTAGATTCCCAGAAAGGATTCAACACTCCTACTATTGCACTTCCCTGTCCCGGGAAATCATGCAAATCAAGCAATTGGAAACCGGCAAAATTTTTTAGTCCTCAGAGCGGCTTCAATATCCGCCTTATAACACAATGCCTGTAATTTACCCGAGGCCAACAGAAAACTGTCCGCCAAGTGCAACAAACCATTTTCTCTAAGTCTGTCTTCAAAAATATCAAAGTTCTTTGCTTTTAGAACACCTGTATATTTACTCCTTTCCTTTAAGTCGGGATAAACACACCACTGGCCTATCTCATGACTTATAGTAGGTTGTGTTTTCGAGATTTTATTACTCCAGTCAAAGTCTGAATTAGGTCTCTTAGCATTTATTATACTCTTTAGTCCCTGTGCCCATCCCTGTATTCTTGGTGCAGGAAGACAATGCCAGTCGTTTTCCTTTATAGCAGGCCATCCTGCTGCAGTTGTATAAAGAACCTGGAATCCTTTTCCTTCCAATAAGAAACAAACTTAGTGAGATATTCCTTATGCTTTTTTCCATGAGGCTCATTTCCGTACGACATTAGGCAGAAAGAAGGATGATTCCCATACTCCTTTACTATTCTTTCACTCTCATCGTATAGATAACTATCGATAGGGTGACCACTGCCTAAATCTGAGCACCATGAACCGCATTCTACGTAAAGATATATTCCAAGCTTGTCTGCCACACTGAATGCTGCTTCAGGAGGACACCATGAATGAAAACGGATATGATTAAGGCCATGAGCCTTACAAATCTCCATAATGCGTTTCCATTCTGTTTCATCTGTAGGAGGAAAACCAGTCTTTGGAAAAATACAGCATTCAAGAGTTCCCCTGAAAAATACGGAATTTCCGTTTACAGTTATCTGACTTCCTTTGATTCCCAATTCACGTACTCCAAAAGATTCTTTTACAATATCATTTCCATCCTTCGTTTCAAGCCGTGCATCAAGGGTATATAGATTTGGAGAAAACTCATCCCATGTTCTGAAGTTCCTGCTCAAGTCGTATAGTATTTCTACATTATTTGCACCTTTCTTTAGAGACACACTTTTTTTAATTCCGGAAGAGGAGTGTTATCTCCTGTTTTTACCGACAACACAAGTTCAGAGCCTCTTGTATAGTCCTTTGAAGAAAGAATATTAAAAGTTATCTTAGCCTTCTTTTCCTTATACAAAGTCTCTATTCTGATATTTTCAATATAAGTCTTAGGCCGTGCAGTCAAAGAAATATTTCCAACTATACCGTTCCAGTTGGACTGCGTATTATCTGAAATGCTATGAGCATCTACGCCCGGATCAATATCTCCTATACTGTTATCAACACATAGAGTTAAAACATATTCTTCTCCTGCTTTAATATTTTCCAATACATAACGATGAGGAACAGCAAGAGAGTTTCTATGTCCAACTTTTTTTCCCCATCAACCCATAAAAGTGGTTTGCCAGTGGCATCTTTCAAGACTCAATTCAATAAATTCACCCTTCCAGTCTTTAGGAATCTAACCTTTTTCTGATACCATGCTTTTCCTACATAATGCCTGTCAGGAGTCAGCCAAAATACCACCTTAATGTTTTCAGGAGAACGGTACTTCGCATAAAAGTCACTCTCATACCAGTCCTTGTTCCACATTGAGCCTGTCCATTTGGTATTAATATCCACATCATTACCTATACCATTGGTGTTGAGAGATCCAGGAAGAAGCAGCGTCTCAGAAAAATCATTGTCGAACCATTCTTCTTTCTCACCTAAATTATTGGGGTCAAGTCTATAAGTCCATGTTCCGTCAAGGTTTTCCGTCAATGTTTGAGAGAACACTGAAGAACATAAGAAAAAAGGAAGTGCGTAAAGCAGATTAAATCGATTCATCATATTAAATTTAAGATTTAAATAAATAAAAAAAGGTAGATATACCGCTTGCATACCTACCTTAAATCTCAATTATGATTATTCACACATAGCCAGCAATCGTACTCCTACCTGATGGTTGATGTCCAGATGAACCACTTCAGACAGGAACTTGCGAGCCTGTTCCTTGTCGCCCAATCCGAGATAACCCATACCCATCACCAGATTGCAGTGAATCTGGTTGCGTATGTTCAGGTCGTCGTCCCAAATCAGCAAGTCGGGAAGTGATACAGCGAAGTAGTCAATCTTCACCTTATCGAACAGATGCTTTTCACCATGCTTGATCAGGCGGTTAAAGCGACTGCGAGCTTTATCTTCATCACCAAGTTTGCGCCATGCAAGTCCTTGATAGAAAATCTTGTCAGGCTGCTGGTCATTATAGAAGAATGCGATAGCCGGTTCTGCCGAGCCTTTAGTTGCTCTTTCGAAGTATTCTTTTGCAAGATCTGCCTCGCCAAGACCTTCGTATGCACATCCCATCCAGTAGTGGATATCATTTTCCTCAGCCATTGAAAGCTTGCCTTCACCAAGATTGTCAGGATATTTTTCTGTTTCCTTCAACAATCGTACCGCATCGGCATAACGTCCTTCCTTCAAAGCTATCTTGGCAAGTTCCACACGGCAAAATACATATTGGCTTGTTACCTTTCCTTCACCACCTTCCCATGGATGGAACTTACGTGAATTAATCAAATCGTATGCAGTCTGGTATTCTCCAAGCTGGTTGTAAAGAGTTATGCGTTCTATACACAAGTCATCGCGCTGTTCCACAACCTCTGCATGTGCATTGAGGAAGTCAAGACGCTGACGGTGTGAGTAGCGGAGTTTCTTATACAACTGGTCAAGTTCCATCAGGATACGTGCATCAGATTCATCAAGTTTATAGGCCTTTTCAAGTGTGGCAAGAGCTTTCTGCGGGTTATTCAGCTTATTGTAGTAAGCCAATGAAAGGTTACGCAATACTGTAGGATATGTATCATCAATTGATACTGATTTTTCCCAGCAAGCAACTGCCTCATCATAGATACGTGCAGCGTAATGGAAGTTACCAAGATAATAGGGAGCTTTAGCACCTTCAGGGTTAAGTTTCATAGCATCGTTAAGCATAAGAACTTCTTCAATCTTGTTAGGGAAGCAATAGTCCGGACAGATTGTTTCAGCTTTCTTATAAAGAGCTACAGCCTCATCCTTTTTACCCATCTTAGATGCAAAGTAACCAAGTGCAAAGTAAACCATAGGGTAAGTTACTTCAGCATCTTCTGTTACAAACGACAACAACTGAGCAGCTTCATCATACATACCTGCTGATGCATAGTCGATGGCATATTCCAAATAACTGTGTACGGCACCACGCATAAGAGCCTTCATCTCAGCTTTAGCTGCAGCAGCTTCTTCAGATTTTCCCTGAAGTATATTGATAAGGTAAGATTCAAAACGGCATCCCATATTGAACTTATCCATCAGCAGTGATTCATTGATAAGCGCTTCGGCCTGTGCATAATCGCCTGTCTTACGCAAGAATGAAGTCTTCAGCTGACGACCTTTGTGGTTCAACCAGTTACGATATAATGAGCGGTTGATATGGTCGATACCGTTTACATAATCCTCACGAAGCATGTCTATCTGTGCCAGGCCCATGTAGCCAGCGTCTTGCCATGCGGCATTCCAGGTAGCCTTAAAGAAGGCATCGTATGCACCATCCATGTCGCCTTGCATTTTTTTGCTCCAGCCTAAATTGTAATATGGTTCTCCTTCGTATGGGTTCGGATTACGTTCTGTCTGTGTCTTGATGGCACGATCGAAATATTTCTGTGCTTCCGCAAAGCGTCCGCGGCGCATAAGGAGCAACCCTACGGCATTATTACAACGGATGTCGCTTTCATCGCGGCTCAGAGCCTCCATGTAGTAATCCATCGGCAGGTAAGTAGCATGACGATACTGTTCCAGATGATGGCCAGTCAGGAAAAGCTGCTCCATGCTGGCAATCTTCTTCGGATCGAGTGCCGCCTTAGCCGGTTCCGGAATAGGTTTGATTTCTGGTTTTGCAGCCTGATAGCTTACAAGTACCTTACCCTTTCATCAAGAACTGTAAGTTTCAGTTCTTCCATTTTCTGAGTGTCACAGTCTACAGTATTGATATATGAATTATCCGGTGCCACCGCAGTCAACGCATCCAGATAAATCTTTCCGTTCACGGTATTGGTCAGCATAACACGTACTTCACGATGTGCGGCCGTAGTGTAAAGAATGACTTTCATCTTGTTGCCTTCTTCAGGAATCATATTAATCAGCGCATCACGAGTAGCGTTCTTCACCATGCCTACTTTCTGATAAGGCATAAAGTACTGCACCCATGATTTTTCTTCGTATGGCTGCAACCAGGTAAAGTCTGGCTGGTTATCACAGTACATACCAGTCATCAGTTCAATGTATGGTCCGTCTTCATCCGTCAGGTTGCGGTCCCAAGCCTGTCCGAAGTCACCATGTCCCCAAGTCCATTGTTTCTTACCGGCATTTACATGGTGATCGGCCACATGAAGAAGGCCCGATTCGATATGCTCTTCATAACCACCCACAAAATCAAACTTCGAATTGATGGCCATGTAAGAAGTCGGCACCGGAATATTTTTGTAACGTGAAATATCTACTCCGGCAGAATAATCCACTTTATAATATTCACCTGTAGCTATAGGGAAGCTGGATACCGCACGTTTTCCATGGTCGAACACTGCATTTACATCGGGCGGGAACACTGAATAATAGTCTTTGTTCACTACTACTGCCGGATTAGCCCACCACAAGAAAGTCTGTGGGAACGGAGTACGGTTGTACACCTTTGCCTTGATTTCGATGTAAGCCTTTCCCGGATAGAGGGTAAAGCCTGCCATACCTTTGGTACGGAACATACGTTCTACCTCACTGCACCAGATGGTCTTGCTTCCATCAGGGAATTCTTCAATCATGCAATCGGTCGGAAGATATGTACTGGGGCGATGGTGCTGCGGCCAGTTGAACTCGATACCACCTGAAATCCACGGTCCGGTCAGTCCCACCAATGCCGGTTTGATAACCTGATTATAATATACGAAATGGCGTTTCTTCACCTTATCGTATGCCATCTGGATACGTCCGCCCAATTCCGGAAGAATCATCAACTTGATGTATTCATTCTCTATAAAGAAAGCTCTCCAGGGACGGTCGTGTTTTTCATCTTCAATCTTTTCAACTACCGGATAAGGATATACCGAACCGGAGCTTCCCTGATATACGCGTTTTTCAAGAAAAATCGATTTTTTTCTTCTTTACCAATGCCATACGTAGGCAACATCACGATTTCTTCCCAAGCTCTTACTTCGGAAGTATTTACCGTGCTTTGAATCAAGTATTCTGTTATTTTTCCATATAAAATTATTATTTTAATTAACTGTTTTACATCATTTTAGTGTTACAAATGTCCGAAGAAAAGGTCAACAAAAATGTAGTATATTCTAAATTGAATGTACAAAAACACTATCTATAAAATTATTAGAAAAACCAAGTCAAAATTTCAGCTGCCACACAGCTGTGTCCCGCAGAGTTCGGATGATTGTTCTGACTCATATACTTATGCAGGTCTTCTCCATTTTCAGCTTTCTCCTTAAAAAGTTTATACGAATCAACAAGTCCGACATGATACTCAGCAGCTAATTTTCGAATCATTTCCGCATGTCCAGCTAAAGGAGTTTTATCATCCAATATGTTTTCTTTTAAATCAGGAGTCGGAGTAAACAATATCACCTTCAGTTTTTGAGCTAAAGCAGACTCAATCATTTTCCTCCAAGCTTTTTCACTACGTTCCAGTCCGATATTTCTGTCGTTTAACGCATAATCAATAAAACAACACATCCGGCCGGTGCGTAAGCACCTCATCCTTAAAACGTGTTTCCCCATGTTCAGCCTGCTCTCCACCTATCGATGTGGTGATTACATTCAATACAGCATAAGGATATTGAGTTTTCAGTGCATGAAAAACTAAATGCGGATAAGCTTGAAGCGTATTTACAATAGGAGTTCGTGCATAACCTGTAGGTACACTATGTCCATGAACAACAATGTTCAACGTACGATTTTCAGGCCACTTCAAAGTCATTTCCTTCTTGAATTCACTCAAATAAGTCTGTTTGTCCGCTACCTGGGCTTGAAGCATTCCACCCATCAATAAACAACCAGCTAAAAAAACAATCGATTTAAAGTCATAAGTACCTTATTTATATTTATAATTATTCATATTTATTCCACCCCAACTAAAGTCACCACGGAACGGGCGGGTATTAACAATTGGCTTCCAACAATCCCCTTATATTGCAAATCACTACGAACTGAAGTTTCATATAATTTATATTTCTGTACACAATATCCAGCAGGAAGGGATTGAAAAGACAAGTCTATCATTTTATCCTCTCTTGAAGAATTTACCAATACCACAACAATCCGCTTAAAAAAATTGTCTGCATATGCCGAAGCCATGACTTCAGCCGTATTATCCGTACTTGTTACACTGCTCAAACGCACCATACCCGGACGTATAAAGAAGCTATAGTTACCTAAAGTCCACAATAGTTTAGAAGTACGGAACACCCCATCCTGCTTACATGTTTCTATCATTTTCTCGTCACCACGCGATGCCCCATTGGCCAATGTCCCATCGTCTATAAAAAATAAGACCGTCCTTATAGTCCCATTCAGAAAGGGCCGTCCACCATTGCCAGGAAGCTGCATTAGCGACAGTCAGATCATGATGAATCACACGCGCCACATAAAGAGCCGTATTCATACCCAAATCACGACAACCACCTCCTCGTGGATTATCTGGATTCTTTTCCATCGGACAATATTCTGTCTGCCAATAAGTATAATTCGAAGAAAGCTGTTTTTTCAACTCTTCAGCCAGTTCCTTACGGGTCTGCACCAATGTATCCACAGGCCATGTGCTCCAGTAAGAATGACCACTCACAACAAGAGCTACTGATGATAGGCCATAAATGGAATATGCTCCCTTTTTAGAAAAAATCTCTTCCAGTTGATTGTCTCTTTCCGGTTTATCCGTTTCCGAACGGTACAGATACCGGATATCAGCAGCCTCTCCGAAAACGACTTTGGTTTTGAATGACGTTGTTGCAATTCCTTATCCAACAAATGAATCAACCGACTGCATTCTGCATTAGTAGCTTGCATACCTTCCTGCCCCCTACCTACCCACTCCCACTGCGGCTCATTAATCGGGCTCAAATAATCCAGTTTCAAATGAGTGGAGACTTCTGCCAAAAAAGCAGCATAGTCATCAAACTGATTCTCACGGATATTCGCATACGGAGTTTTTTCACTGGCACGGGCCATTTCGTTTTTCGTCATAAAATAGGGAGCGGTGATGGAGAAGCCCAAAGAATAGCGTACTCCCCGTTCGCGTGCGGCTTGCAACATCCACCGTTGTCCCTTTTGTTTATCCCAATCCCAATCTCCTTCCTTTCCTAAAAACATTCTGTACGACGCCACTGAGAAGTCACTCCTCCATTATCCCCAGCTTCATGGCTTCCCGAACCAATATTAAAGCGCCACATGGAAAGTCCGATTCCTTTCGGATTTCCCCATGAATCAAACTCTGAACTGAACAACAAATCTGCAATCTGATTCCGTTTTTCCAACGGCCAGTTTTTACCGATATATTGCACACGCCAGCAGTCGGACGCTCCAAAGCTATGAATGGTTTGGCGGGGAGAAGCAAAATCAAACACCAGCTTCTGTTCATTCTGAGCACATCCCAAGACTGCATACAAAGAAAATCCTAAGCAAAGAATCGACTTATTCATACCTATTGCAATCTATAACCCTAATATTTCAGACCTTTATTTAATCAATTCTTTTTCTAATTCTTCCAACGATTTTCCTTTGGTTTCTGGAATACGGCGCCATACGAACAGGAAGCCACAGAAACAGATAACGGCGTAAAGCAGGAAGGTACCGCCAGTGCCCAGTCCGGAATTCAGGAAAGGGAATGTGTAGGTAAGCAGGAAGGAAGCAATCCACAACGCAGCCGTACATACTGCCATGGCTACCCCACGCACCTTATTGGGGAATATTTCAGAAAGCAACACCCAGGTGACAGGACCTAACGACATGGCATAGAACCCGATGGCCAATACCACAAACACAATCATGATGAATCCTTTGAACTCAAAGAAATAGCTTAATCCCAACAGGGTATAGATACCTGCCAGTCCGATGGAACCGGTCAGCATCAACGTCTTTCTTCCCAGGCGGTCGACGGTATAGATGGCCACAAACGTAAAGACCAGATTGGCAATACCTGTCACGACGATGTTCATCAGTACGTCTGAAATGCCATAACCTGCTGCCTGAAAGATTTCCTGCGCATAGTTGAAGATGACATTGGTACCGCTCCACTGCTGGAACATGGCTACCACAATACCGATAATCAGTACATTCCGCATTTTAGAAGAGAAGAGCAAGGACAATACACCTTTTTCGGCATGTGAAGCAGCACCTGCACGAGTATAATTTTCAATTTCACTGTCTGCATACGCTGCTCCCCCAATGGAACACAGCACTTTTCTAGCTTTCTCCATCTGCTTCATGCTGGCCAGCCAGCGCGGACTTTCTGGAATAAACAATGCCAGCAGGAAAAAGAGTCCCGAAGGAACGCATACGGCCCAGAACATCCAGCGCCATCCGGTCTGTCCGTTCCATGAGTTCAAGATATCGGCTGCCGTAGCACCTTCCGGCACCGGCTCTGCAATCAGCATATTTACAATCTGTGCGCCAAGAATTCCCAATACGATGGTCAGCTGGTTCAATGTGACGAGTTTACCACGAATCTGAGTAGGTGCCACTTCCGCGATGTACATCGGAGAAAGGTCGGCTGCCAGCCCGATGGCCATCCCTCCCACCAGGCGAGCAATGATAAAGGTAGGAATAGTTGTGGCAGCTCCTGTGGCCCACGAAGAAGCAAAAAAGATAAAAGCGGATAACACCAGCAGCTTCTTGCGTCCATAACGGTCGGCCAGAAAACCTGCCATAGTAGCCCCCAACAAACATCCCAACAAGGCGATGCTCATGGCCAATGCCTGCATACCCTCATCGCCGGCAATATGGAAATATTCTTCATAGAAAGGTTTGGCACCTCCTATCACTACCCAGTCATACCCGAAGAGGAGCCCTCCCATGGCAGACACCAGGCAAATAAAATAGATAAACAATTGATGATTTTTCATGGTTATACGGTTATAATAGATTTTTCATTAGTAAATACCCTTAGCTGACTGTTTCTGGTTACGTGCGGTTCCAAACATATCTTTTATCTTATCCAGTCCTTCCAACTGAGTGGGAGCAAATTCCTCGCTGTTCATGTAGTTCAGGATAGAGTAAAGCATCTGACGGGCTACCGGACGTTTGTCAAGAGCGGTCTGCAAATCAAAAGTAGCCAGCATCAGTTTTCCTTCTCCTACACGTCCTTCATACAAGGAAGCCAGGCGACGGTTGTGGACAAAATTGTCTACCATCTCTACCACAGGAGCACCTCCCTGAAGGCTGTCTACTACCAAAGTGGTCGAATTGATGTTCAAATCCCACCATTGCCAGTCGGTGTGCATGTCGGTCGGGAAGTCAGCCAAAGCCGGATGAGTGGGATTACAAAGTACACCCATGGTACCAGCCTGATTCGGGAAATGTACCGGACTCCAGAATACCGGCACAAACTTTCCTTCAATGCCTTGAAGTGTACGCCAGTCAGGGTTGAACAGCACTTTCTCACCTTTCTTGAGCAATGCCATTGCTTCGTCGTATTGCGGGTGTATTTCACGTCTCCCCATTTTGTATCTACAGATGACGGATAAACCCATACGTTCCAGCGGTTACGGTATTCTGTCCCGTCAAGCGACAAGCAAACTTCTAATTTCGAAGCGTTGGTTACCTGCTGCAACGGAAATGAAATTTTTCCCAGTCCACCGTTATGACCGAAAGCCAATGCAGCTGCCGGAGTCTTTCCCTTGCCCAACGAACGTCCGTCTGCGGTAATCTCCCAGGAAAGAGTGCTGTTCTTCAACTCATCCTTTCCGTAATTACAAAGTTCTATTTGTGCTTCGAATGTTTCATTATTCGTATATACAGCTTTCGGGAAACGCAGCAACGGAACTACCGGCGCGCAGAATTCACAGAATTCTTCACCTGTAAGAATACCTTTGCTTTCCCAAAATGCATTGAGCAGTCCTACCAGTGCCGTTCCCTGTCCCGGAAAATCGTGCAGGTCGAGCAACTGGAATCCGCTGATACCCGGCGTTTTCAAGGCGCGTTCTATTTCTTCTTTATAAAGAATGGCAGCCAATTTTCCAGAAGCCTGCAGGTATTGCGGGGCCTTGTCTATCAATCCTTTTTCTCCAAGTCTTCTTTCACTGCCATAAAGTTCAGCGGCATCAAAGTTCCCGTATATTTAGGAATCTCCGTAAGATCCGGATAGACAGAATACTGTCCTACTTCGTGAGTTACCAAAGGCACTTCCATACCTTCTATGGATGCACGGAAATCTTTATCGAATGACGGCAGTTCCTGATTGAATACTCCCTGTCCACGTACCCATCCTTTCTTGGTCCACTGAGTGACGAAGAAATCATCCTGGTTTTCCGGCCAGTCGCCGTGACCTTTTTCAAATGTAAACGACGTGGTGGTATATAAATGGCGGTCGTCTGCAGCCTTCATCTCACCCAACATGGATGCCAAAATATTGAAATCATATTGCAGCTCGTTTCCGATGCTCCAGAAGCAGAAAGAAGGATGGTTGCCATATTCCTTACTTATACGCTTTGCCTCGGCACGCAGGAACTCGACCGTAGCAGAATCTTTTCCAAGCGTCACACTCCATACTGGAAGCTCTACCTGCACATAGAATCCCATTTCATCGGCTACATTGAACGCAGCTTCCGGCGGACACCAGGAGTGAAAACGGAGATGATTCATTCCATATTCGCGTGCAGAAGCATAAAGTTTTTCCCACGAAGCCTCATCTGTAGGAGGTGTGCCGGTCAAAGGAAAAATGCAGCACTCCAATGTACCACGAAGGAATATCGGTTTTTTCGTTCAGCACTAACTTGTTTCCTTCATGCCGTATATCACGCAATCCGAAAGTTTCGGTTGTAAGTGAAGTCGATTTTCCGGATACTAATTCTACAGAAGCATCGTAAAGATAAGGATTAAATTCATCCCACAGAGGAGCATTATCTCCTAATTGGCAGGTCAGTTCTACCGTTGAATAGCCTTTTACGGCTTCTGCTTGAGTTTCGACAGAAGCGTACGATTTGCTATCATCCTTTCCTTTTACCTGCAGGCTAAGATTAACCGGTGCAGTCTGTGAAGATGAATTATATACAGAAACTACAGCCTTTACTGTACGTGAAGCAGCATCCGGATAAAGCTGCAGACTTTCTACGCGTGTTTTCTCCACGGCCTTGATGTACATGTCGCCCAAGATACCATTCCACTTCACCTGAGTGGCATCTGTATAGGCATGTGCCAGGTCATTCACTGACATGTCATAACGCTTGCGGTTGTCTACTCTGACAGTCAGCACCTGTTTTTTCTCGGGCTGAATATAAGGAGTCAAGTCATACTCATGCGGAGTCGTCAGACTTTCTTCATGACCTTCTACTTTCTGCCCGTCTATCCATACTTGTGTATCCCATAACACACGTTCCAGATGAAGGATACAATCTTTTTCTTTCCAGTCGGAAGGTACCTGAATCTCGCGTGAATACCAGGCCGGACCTACATAACTGTAGGCACGAGTAAGATGGAGCAGCTGCGGTTTCTCCAATGCAGGTTTCAATGTGCATTTAGTGCCCAGATGAGCTTCATCCGTTGTACCCGGAAGTGTAATGGAGGTATCAAACAATTTTCCGCCAAAAGAAGCGTTCATCCCCACATCAGTACTATCCAGACATACCGTCCACTGTCCGGAAAGATCCATCTGTGTAACAGGACTTGTACACGAAGCAAAAGGAAGGCAAAACAGCCAAGCGATAAGTGTATTTTTCATGATATTTTCTGTTATATTGTATTACGGATACAAAATAACAAAAACAAACAGGGCAGGAAATGGAATATTTACCGGATAAGATGTAAAAAACTACGAAAAGGCAGACTCTACCGATGAAGTGGGAAAAGAATGGTCAGTCTGCAAGGAAAAAGTCCAAACTACGTTTTCCCAGTACTTCCGTGGAAGTACTGAAGTACTGCAAAGGAAGTACTACAGTACTTTCAAAGAAGTACTGCAATCCTCCTTAGAAAGTACTGCGAGCCGACAAGCCATTGTGTATCAGTCTCGCCCCACTCAACCCATCAAACTTACCCTACATAAAACACATAGCCCGTCCCTTTTATGAAAAGGAACGGGCTACAGTTTCCCGAAGGATATAACCAACTTAATCGTCAATATCAATTACGCGCATCTGGCTGTCGAATGTAATCTCCCATCGGTTAGAGAGTTTCACTTCATATTCATTGCGTTTGCGCTCTATCTGAATGATGGAAGCGTCAGGGTAATTATTCTTTACATACGTGCGGATGGCCGATGGAACAATCTGAGTCGGTACGCCGGATTTGCATTTCACTTCTGTCCAGTCGCCGGACTTGTCAAACTCAATCTTTTCGCCGTTGGTGAAAATCACATCGTATGACTTGCTGAACAAATCGCTGTCCTGTTTTGCCAAAGCTACCTTGTGGCCTTTGAAGTAAGTAGTGATGAAAGTCTGCGCCTTCGTAGGCAACTGTCCTACCTGAATCGGTTTTTCGTTATCTGCCATTGCTACGGTTGACACTGTAAACACACACACCAGTAAAAAACTAACTTTTTCATAATGTTCTATTTTTATAAGATGAATACTTTAATGATTTATTTGTACTGCAAAATGGGATGTAATTCTGAAAAGAATCTGAAGATTTCCCCTTTTTCGACAAAAAAAATCAAGAAACAATAGAAAAATATGCTGCCCGTCTTCAAAGGTATATGAAAGAGTGAGATGATAGGCCTTACAGATGGAGTCTACCAAGGCCAATCCAAGTCCTGTAGAACCCTCGGCCTTTCCTTCTTTATAGAAACGTTCAAAAATACGGTTCTTATCCAATGAAGCATCTCCGGTATTGCTGATACGGAAAGAGGAAGCTGTGAAAGAAAGAGAAATCACTCCCCCCTCCGTCACATGCACAAACGCATTCTTCAGCAGATTGGTCAGCAGGACGGTAGCCAGCGATTCACTCATTTCCAAACGGAAGCATTCTTCTACGTGCACTTCCACCTGCACATGACGATAGGCATATACTTCCTTGTAATCATCCAGATACTGCAAAAGCAGTTCATTCAGGCACAAAGATTTTACATCCGTAAACTGACGGTTCTCTATCTTGCACAATAGTAACAGCGACTTATTCAGGCGTGTCAGATTTTCAAGTGTCCGATGGGTTTTCATCAGTTCGGAGAGTTGTTTCTCGGTCAATGTTTCATCCTCCATCAGCATTTCTAGGCGGTTGCGGCAAATAGCCAGCGGTGTCTGCATCTCATGTGAGGCATTTCCGATAAACAGTTTCTGCTGTTCATAGAGTTTCTCACTGCGTTCCGAGAACATATTAGCCGCCTCATTCAGTTTCCGGAATTCCACAATCCGAAGTGATTCATCGAGCGGTTTCTCCTTCGTTCCCAAACGATAATCTTCCAGCCATTTCAACAAAGTATAAAGTGGCCGCATATTGCGATGGAACACCCAGGCATTAACCGCTAAAATCATCAGGAACAGCAACACATAAAGAAAGACAATCCACCCTAAACGGCACGCTGAAGGTCGAATTTCTCAATGGTAGGAGTATAGACCACCAGCTCCATGTATCCCCCATCCTCCTTTTGGAAAATGGTCATTAATATTCTAGCAGGTTCCGTCTCTCCTTTTTCGGTAATATATACCATTTCGTCCCGATAGGATATATTAGGATAGGAGGCTGCATATTCTGGAGTGACCTCATACAGAAAATACTGATTGTTCGAGCCGTTGCTTGTATCAGGCATCTGTTCTCCCGACAGGGAACGGATAATCAACGACTCGGAATAATCGCTCAAGGAATCATCCACTTCGTCGTTCACCTCCTCCATAATGGCCAGATAAAACAATACTGCCCAACACGTCAGTATGACCACTAAGATGGTGGACATACGCCACATAACCAACTGAAACAGTTTCATTCTTCTACCAGTTATAACCTATACCATACACTGCTTTCAACTCCACCGTAGCACCGGCTTCTTTCAGGTGTTTGCGCAGATTCTTGATTTGTGCATAGATAAAGTCAAAATTATCTACCTGGTCAATATGGTCTCCCCATACAGATTCAGCCAGTGTGGTTTTGTTTACCAATCTTCCGGGACGCAGCATAAAATACAGCAGAATATCGTATTCTTTCCGGTTCAGGTCCAGTTCCTTCCCTCCTACTGCAACCTTAAAATGGTCTGGGATGACTTCTACATTGCCATAGCTTACCTTCTTCTCTCCTTCCCGCTGGTTACGACGGAACAGACTCTTCAATCGCGCATGGAGCTCGGCCAAATGATAAGGCTTAGGGAGATAATCATCCGCTCCTAAATCCAATCCTTTGACTTTGTCTTCCAAAGAATCCTTGGCCGACAGTATAATGACATTGGTCCGTTTTCCCAACGCATACAGTTCTTCCAGCAAATCAAGTCCGGAGCCGTCCGGCAACATTATATCCAGCAATATGCAATCGTAGTCGTAATCCTCTATTTTACGAAGTGCCGTTTTATAATCGGGTGCCTGCGACACGACATAGCGTTCTTTCTCCAACGAACGGGTGGTAATTTCCCGCAAGTCTGCATCATCTTCAACGATTAATATTTTCATGGCATATAGTTTTGAAAACAAAAAGCCATTCCGGATATCAAAATTATCCGGAATGGCCTGTTTATATGATTATCTGAACAGACAGAGGTCTTTATTCATTAAACCAGCGTACATAGCAGAAATCCTGACGGTGAGGCAGTGCATCGTTCTTCGGGAACATACGGTAAGCTACCTTAAAGCTACCCGCATTTGACAAACCTGCAATCATTTCGAAAGTAAACAAGTTGCCTTCACGTTTCACCATCTTCATCGGGTTAACCGCATAAATGTATTCACGGCCTTCTGCATTGGTATAAGTAACCACCTGTTCGATACCGATTGCATCGTCCAAGCCTTTTTCATCTACCACGCAAGTAAGCTTGTAGTCTTTACCGCTTTCTACGTTACCGTTGCACAAATCCTGGCACTTGTTGAATGAAACAACCTGAATTTCATCCCATTTAGCAGCTACTTCTTCCTTCCATGCAGCCAGTTTCTTCACTTGTTCGTAGTTGTTTGCTTCAAGCGCGTGGAAACGTTCAGCTTCCTTACCATAGAACTTAGCGAAGTAATCATCCAACTGACGTTTCATGGTATAATGAGGAGCAACCTGAGCGATAGAGTTCTTAATAGTCTTTATCCAGCCTTCAGAATATCCTTTCTTGTTTCTTGCATAATACAACGGCAGGATTTCTGTTTCCAGGATACTGTAGATAGTAGCAGCATCCAGCTGATCCTGATGTTCCTGGTTCTGGTAAGTACGTTTTTCAGTCAATGCCCATCCAGCACCTTCACGGTAACCTTCCAGCCACCATCCATCCAATACAGAGAAGTTAACCACACCATTCATCAAGGCTTTTTCACCTGATGTACCAGATGCTTCCAACGGACGAGTCGGAGTGTTCATCCAGATATCTACACCAGATACCAGGCGACGAGCCAGCTTCATATCGTAGTTTTCCAGGAAAATAATCTTTCCTAAGAATTCCGGACGGTTAGAGATTTCAATAATTTTCTTAATCAATCCCTGACCTGCTCCATCGTGCGGGTGAGCTTTACCAGCAAACAAGAACTGAACCGGATAGTCAGGATTGTTTACAATCTTAGCCAAACGATCCAAGTCAGTGAACAACAAGTGTGCACGCTTGTAAGTAGCAAAACGACGAGCAAAACCAATCAGCAAGGCATTCGGGTTAATCTTATCCATCAAAGATACCACACGTGACGGGTCTCTCTGGTTCTTCAACCATGTATCACGGAACTGATCGCGGATGTAGTTAATCAGTTTGTTCTTCAAAGCCACACGAGTCTTCCAAATTTCTTCATCAGGCACGTTGTAGATACGTTCCCAGATTTTCGGATTTGACTGGTCGTGCATGAAGTTCTTGTCAAAGTATTTATTATACAAAGCTTTCCATTCAGAAGCACACCAAGTGGGGAAATGTACACCGTTAGTTACATAACCTACGTGGTTTTCTTCAGGGAAATAGCCCTTCCAGATTCCAGAGAACATTTCCTGAGAAACCTTTCCGTGCAACCAGCTTACACCGTTCACTTCCTGACAAGTGTTGCAAGCAAATGTAGACATACAGAAACGTTCGTTCGGATCACCCGGATTGATACGTCCCAAGTCCATCAAATCCTGCCAGCTGATTCCCATACGCTGCGGATAACCGCCCATGTACTTACCGAACAGTCCTTCATCGAAATAGTCATGTCCAGCCGGAACCGGAGTATGTACAGTATACAGAGAAGAAGCACGAACCACTTCCAATGCTTCGTCAAATGACATTCCGCTTTCTACGTAGTCACACAGACGCTGTACATTACACAATGCCGCATGTCCTTCGTTGCAGTGATATACATCTTTCTTGATACCCAGTTTCTTCAGCAACAGCACACCACCGATACCCAACAAGATTTCCTGTTTCAAGCGGTTTTCCCAATCACCACCATACAGCTGGTGAGTAATAGAACGGTCGAATTCGCTGTTCATTTCATTGTCTGTATCCAACAGATACAAAGGCACACGACCTACATTGACTCTCCATACGTATGCATGTACATAATAGTTCAAATAAGGTACATCCAATACCATCGGCTGGTCGTTTTCATCCTTCACGCGTTCCAAAGGAAGGCTTCCGAAGTTCTGAGCTTCATAGTTAGCAATCTGCTGACCGTCCATTGAAAGGCTCTGTGTGAAGTAGCCGTAACGGTACAAGAAACCGATACCGCACATATCCACATTACTGTCTGAAGCTTCTTTCAGGTAGTCACCGGCCAAGATACCCAGCCACCAGAATAAATCTTCAGTACATGAGTCAAACCGTATTCCATACAGAAATAAGCTACAGACGGACGGTTTTTGTCTGGTTTTACAGACATATATTCAGTAAATCTATCATAGATTGCATTAATCTTACCCAACATTTCTTTATCTACAGACAGAGCTTCCAGCTTTTCGTAGTTAAGACGTTCCAGCAAAGCCACAGGGTTCTGTCCGACAGCACGCCACAATTCCGGGTCAAGTTCTCTAAACATTTCAGTAGCATCATCATTCCATGCCCACCAAATGTTACGAGCCATCACTTCCAGCATCTTCAAAGATTCCGGTATGCGAGATTTCACATTAATTTCTCTCCAAACAGGAGTATTAGCATAGTTTGTTTTGATTTTCATATCACTAATGTTTTATAAGTTCATTTTTGTTTATAAGATTTGCAACGTTCTTTTGCATTGCGCAAAGCTACGTCGTATGCTTCATAATAATAGCGTATAAAATGTTTCCACAAAGCCTTTTCGGCAATGTCAGCCGCATTTTTCCGAATTATCTGTACTTCAGATTCCGGTAACTTAGCAAATTCGGTAATCGTATCACGAATTACATCTGCCACTTCCGAATAATTGTAGTCGGTACGATGAATAACTTTTACACCGTCTTCCAATGTACCGGGATGACCTTTCAATGAATTTACCCACAAGCCAAATCCTGCCAGATCCGTCGTAATGGCAGGCACCTTGAATGCCACACTTTCCAATGGAGTATAGCCCCATGGCTCATAATATGACGGATATACGCTCAAATCTGCCCCTATAATCAAATCATAATAGGTTTCATTCAATATTCCGTCGTTGCCATCCAGATAGCAAGGCACAAATATAACCTTTACTTTTGACTCTGGAGAGTTAGACATGTTCAAATACTTCAACATATCCAACACCTGGTCATGGCTCATATTATGCAACCAGTGCGTAATAAAAGGACATTCCAGCGGTGTATTGTAATCTTCATTGCTTTCCAAACGTTGTTTCAAGTCTTCACGGGCATCGCCTACCCATCCTGGCACATTGACAAAAGCCACGACTTCACGGTTCAGGCTCTTTTTACGTGTCAAACGGTTTAACGCTTCCAAATACACGTTTATACCCTTATTTTTGAATTCATAACGACCGCTTGTTCCTACAATCAGCGTATCATCGCCCAAATGAGTACCCAGCAACTTGTTAGCCAAATTCAGCAACAAAGCACGGGCATATTTTCTTTTCTTTTCAAACTCTTCTCCTTTGGGAACGAAATCATCTTCAAAACCATTCATCAGGACCACGTCCGCCTCTTTGTCCAACAATTCCTTACATTCATTGTTGGTAATATCGCTGACTGTAGTAAAACAATCTACATGATGGGCTGTCTGCTTTTCAATAGAGTGCTTTGACTCTACATTCAGTTCACGGGACATCTGGTCACCGTTATAAGCAAACAAGTAATCATAGAGAGGTTTGTTATTTCCTGCAATGGAACGCCCGATAGTAGTAGCGTGTGTAGTGAAGATTGTAGCAATTTCCGGAACGTGTTTTGCAAGTATAGTGCGCCAAGGCCAGTCATCCATTCATGAGCTTGATATATCACCTTATCGCTCATTGTCAGGTTGTAACGATAAAAGCTTTCAACTACTTTTCCCGCAGCATACGAGAACATAGAAGCTTCATCATAATCTCCATAAGCATGCAAGGAATCTACTTGAAAATCGATCCATGCCTGAGTATATATCTCATTTTTATCCTTATAGAAAGGAGTGAAATCGACTACAATAGCAATCGGCTTACCTGGAATATTCCAACGCCCTATGCGTACTTTCAAATCATCTTTCTTGATTGCATGCTCTCTCCATGCCTGAAGAAGCTTTGAATCTTCCACAAACAACGGATTTCCTTACCCGACCAGAAATCTGGTCCTATAAAAAATTCGATCAGGGAAAGTATTCTGCAAGGTTTTTGCTCTTGTAGACAATACAGTGTATATGCCACCCACTTTATTACATACTTCCCAACTGGATTCGAAAATAATAATCAGGTGTTAGTAACTGTTTCATCATCGTCTCATTAATATCTTCTAAATCAGCCGCGAATATACAAAAATATTTAATCGGAAGAAAAAAGGAAAGTTTTGTATTGCTACACTAATTTATGCCTGCCAATAGTAACGAAAAGATACAGAGATGTTTCTTTTTCAATACGATACGAAATCATATTCCACCATAGAATCATATATAAAAAAGTCCCCGCTGTACACTAACAAAGAGTGTGCAGCGGGGCAAAGTAGATAAATTAAAAAGAATTCTGAAGATTATGCCAAAGCAGATCCCATCAAGAAGGTAGCAGCCAAAGCTACGATTGCATACAATTCAGGGAATACGGCCAAAATCAATGTATTACCGAATACGTTATGTCCCTGTCCGATAGCTGCAATACCATTAGCACAAACTTGTCCCTGACGGATAGCTGAGAACAAGGCTACCAAGCCCAAGCCAATACCTGAACCCAATACGGCACAAGCCTGAATACCGGTAATTTCCGGAGTCAGTACACCAAAAATACTCTGGAACATAAAGTAACCGGCAAATCCATACAAACCCTGAGTACCAGGAAGAGCTGTCAATACCAAGAAGTTACCAAATGCACTGTCGTTCTTTTTCAATGCACCGATAGATGCGTTACCTGCAATGGTTACACCATACGCACTACCAATACCAGACAAACCTACCATAATTGCGATGCCAATATAGGCAATCAAAAGATTCATTTCCATAATTATTTGTTTTTTAGTTTTTAATACTTTGTTTATTAATTCTTGAAAGGATTATATTCCTTTCCTCCTCCTTCGTATCCGGCATTCTTGAAGAATTCCACGAAGGTCAAACGCATCGGATGTACCATAGCTCCCAACACGTTCATAAAAATATTGATGGCATGGCCGATGACAAAGATCAATACCATCACAATCGGACCGGCAATCACGTTGTCCGGGCTCATACCTACCGCCAGACTGTTAAACACACTGGCCAGGATGCCACCTGAAAGTCCTAAGGCAAACAGGCGGACATACGACAGAATATCACCTAACAGACCGGTAGCCATATTGTAGCTATCCCACAATCCCAAACCGATATTCACAAAAATATTCTTGTCAGGACTGTTATACAGATAAGCCATCAAGCCTCCTATAGCCAATAATATCAGATGTACTGTTCCTCCCATTGCCATCAGTCCGGGAGCTGCAAAAGCTACTGCCGTACTGACCAGAATCAGAATCCAGCCAATAGTTGCAATCGCATACTTCACACCAAACTGAATAGTCTGGTTTACCGCCTTCAGTATCATACCAAAAATGATCTGCACACCTCCCAAAATCAGAGAAAGGTTGAACATTTGCTGGTTGTCCAGCGAAATAGTTTCCTTTAACGTCTGGAAGAAAGGAACCTGAATGTCATACAGATTAAATCCAAAGCATGTACCCGTGAGTAAACCACAAACCATTGTCGAAGCTCCTAAAATCTGCACCAATGTCAGGATGGGCTTCATTGAGGCACTCAGTTTCTTGGCAAACAGACGATACAGGGTTACCGCCAATAACATGAACAAGCCATAACCGGAATCGCCCAGACAGAGACCGAAAACAACATAAAGAACGGAGCAAAGAACGGTGTCAAATCCAGTTCATTATATTTCGGCAGCATATACAGACGCATGATAGGCTCAAACAGTCTGAAGAAGCCTTTGTTTCCAGCAGGATAGGCACATCATCCTCCGGTGTCGGAGCAGCCGTTTCATAATATACCTCCTGTGTACGAAGGTATTCGGTCATTTCCGGCAGACGTTCCGAAGGAATCCATCCTTCCAGCAACAT
>ENA-OQAL01000077-OQAL01000077.1-human-gut-metagenome-genome-assembly--contig:-NODE-77-length-24267-cov-5.392626_pt1 | contig 24267 bp, 22 predicted proteins | sample MGYA00242491_ERZ504519 | MGnify/ENA primary metagenome ERZ504519 (study PRJEB26092, sample SAMD00036260) | human gut metagenome | host: Homo sapiens | study: EMG produced TPA metagenomics assembly of... | reverse complement strand
TTTGCCGGAGCCGCGCCCGCCACCACGACCACGTCCTCGTATGAGGGGGCTTGGATGACGGCGGCCTGTTCCGGACTGTCGGTGAATTTCGGCGTGGCGGCCGGCACAGTGCCCATCGCATCGCCCTTTGCTGTGGCCCCGTTCGTTGACATGCTTCCGTTCATACCGTTACTCCCGTTCATGCCACAGTCCTTTCGAATACGGTGTTCTGCTCGCCTTGGCAGGCCGGGCAGACCCCACTGCCGTACGTTCTGCAGTATCCGACGTGTTCCACGGTCGGACGCGCGGTGATGCGGGTGGCCCGGCTCGCCGCGGCCGCATAGAAGACGCGGGAGATCATGGTCAGCGACCATACCGTCATCTTCGACCGCGATTCCAGAAGTTGCTTCCAATGTTCTTCGCTGACCTGCGCCGGCCGTTCGACGTCGTCGAGGCCGCTGGTGAAGACGCTGGCCATTTTGGGCACGTATTTGCGGGGTATGAAATCGCCCGCGTTGATGCTTCCGCCGGCGAACAGCGCCTGCTGGTGGTACGCTTCGTCGCCTTGCCCTTTGCGTGGCGCGGGTGCCGCGTATTCCATGACGTGGAACAGGGCGCTTTGGGTGATGTCCGGCATGGCTGCGATCGCCTGCGCGCCGCGTTTTCCGCCGTGTTCCGGGAAGGCGAGGCCCAGCTGGTAGCAGACGAGCTGCAGGTCGCCGAACAGGGAGCGTCCGTTCGGCACTTTGCCGGTTTTGTAGTCGATCAGCCGTACCTGTTCGCGGCCGTCTGCGGTACGGCGGTGTTCAAGACGGTCGATTCTGCCCGACAGGCGTACGGTGAGCCGGTCGCTCATGCCGGTTTCCGGCCAGCCGTCGACGAGCGCGCCCATGATGGCGATGAGTTCGTCGCGGGAGATCGGAGCGTTGCCGTCGATGGCGTTGTAGGCGTCGAGGATGTCGTCGAAGTCGAATCGCGCGGCGAACTGCCGTTCCGCTTCGGCATGGTCCAACGTTCCCACGGTGATGGTTTCGGTGTTGTTCGACGGGTATCCCGTACGGTTCGACTTGACGAAATATGTGGCGATGTTGCGCAATGCGACCGATGCTTTCGCGTCCTTGCCGAGCGCTTGTACCGTTCCTCGGGGTCGTCGATGGCGTTGAGGTCGCACGTAGGGTCTTGTATCGGCCGATCATCCATTGGGTGATTTCGTCGATGTTGTCCTCGTCGCTTACTGCGGTGTGGTTTTGGGGCAGGTCGAGGCCGGCTTCGGTGGCCTGTTGCGCGACGGCGTGGATGAGCGAGCCGAAGCTGGTGGCCGCGCTGCCCATGCGTGGGCCGGCGAAACGGTTCTCCAGCATCCAGCACACCGGGCACGCCCACAAACTGTCCACGGCGGATGGAGAAAGGGTGACCACGTCGGATTGGCCGTCCGTTTTTTCGATGGATTCCGGTTGTTCGATAAGCTTCGCCTTGTCGGCATGCTCCGTTTTCCCGTCAGATTCCATCTTGCCGTCGATTCCCGTCATATCGTCGGCTCCCGCATGTTCCGTAAGGAACGCCCAATTGTCGGGATTCGCGGCGGCGATGCCATGCGATGCCAACAACGCCAAGGCTTGCGCGGCATCGCGCGCTTGGGGGGAATCGGTCGGCGCATGGGCCAGCACGCTTCGCGAGGCGGCGACCAGGCCACGCGGGTCGCTTCCAGTCCCGCGTATTCGCCGGCCTCGCCGACCGCCGTGTACACGCGTGTTTCCGCATCGGCATCCCGGTCGCGGTCGAACCATTCCGGCAGGTAGCCGTAGAGGAAGTCGGACGGCACATGGTCTTCGTTGAGGACCGCGCTTACCGTCACGCGCTCATCGGCGCGGGTGAGCGCCACAAGGAGGCTTTTCTGTTCGGAGGCGAGCACCGCGGCGAGCTGCGCGTTTTTCGCGGCCTGCGGAAGTGACGATGTCGTCGGACAGTCGTCCATGCAGCATGATGTCGGCGAGCTCCTCCCCGCCAAACAGGGTGTTGCGCGGCGCGAGGTTCGGCCATTGGCCTTGTTGAAGCGCAGGCATGAACACGAGTTTCCAATGCTTTCCAGCCGCTCCGGCGGGCGTGGCGAGCGTCACGGCCTGATCGATCGGCGCGGTGTGCGCCAGGGAGTCGGCTTCGATGGCGAGCGCGCGGACCTGTTCGATGAACGCGTCGATGGTGTGCGCTGCCGTCACGCCGTTCGATTCGCCGCCGGACGCGTAGCTGAACAGGCGCATCGCGGTGTCGAGCCGGTCGTTGGCCGCGCGGCTTCGGCGTTGTTGCGCAACGCCGTTTTCTGCCAGATTTCGGCTTTGCCGACGCCTGCCATGCACAGTCGAGCATGTATTGCGGTTCGTGGGATGTCAGGCGTGCCTCCGACCGCAGGGTATCGTCGAGCGTTTTCCACAGGCGTGCGAAGGCTTGCGCTTGGGGGTCTTTGCGGCCCAGTACGGAGGCGATCGCGTCGAGCACGCGGTCAGTGTCGCCTTCCAATAGCAGGATGTACAGCGCGTTCATGCCGAAGGATGGTTCGTCCGCATCCTCAGCGGCACGCTCTCCCGTCATCAGCCGGTCGTCGGTGTCGATTGCCGGCAGGCCCATGTTGGCAGCGTTTTCCGCGTCCGACGCCGATGCCGCCGCGCGTGCGGTGTGGAAGGCTTCGACGTAATCGTTCCAATCGTCGATCAGCTGTGGCAGCAGCGCGCGCCCGGACGTGTCGGACGTGGACGGATCGGCTGTATCGTCATGCAAAACCGTGGCCAGCGAGCCGAGCGCGTTCATCGCCGATTCGACCACGCACAGCCGAGCCGGACGTTCGCCGGGGGTGGTGATCAGCGGCGAGTTTATGATTGATGCGACGCGTGAGCGCACGTATGCGCCGGCCGTGTCGAGGTTCATGGACGAGGTGGCGATGCCTTGCCGTTTCAGTTCGGCCAGTTCGATCATGGAGAACAGGCCCTGCACGAACGGCTCGTCCTTGAGGGGGCGGGTCACGCTCGAATAGCGTACGGGCACGCCGTCGGCGCGTAGCCGTTCGCCGAACGTGCGCACGGTGGCGTTGTCGTGGGCGATCACGGCCATGTCGTTCCAGTCGCGGCCGTGTTCGAGATGTTCGGTTTTGATTTTCCACACCACGTCGTCGAGTTCTTTCGACGGTGGGAACGGTACATCGCGGCTTCAAGACTGCGTCGTGCGTCTCCGGTATGGCGATGGCCGGCATTTTGGCCGGGGCGGTTCGCCAGCGCGTCGTCGGTCGATTCCGTGCTGGCGATGGTCAGGCTCACGCGGCTCGTCACCGCGGCCAGGTCCGTGCCTTCGGCCATATGGGACGGTTCCAGCCGTACCAGTCGCGCGCCCAATCGCGATTGCGCCATGTTGAACAGATATTCAGGGTACGATCCGCGGAACGTCTGCACCGCCTCGTCGGGGTTGCCGACGAGCAACAGTCGCACGCCACGGTTGCGCAATGCGGTGAGAAAGTCGAAGCCGGCGAGTGTGGCGTCCTGGAAATCGTCGACGATGACGAGTTTCGGCAGGTCGGACGTTGGCTTCGTTCACGGCGGCCGCGGCGCGATCATGAGCTGCGAGGCGTCGAGACGGTATTGGTCCGGATATGCCTCGTTGATGGCCTGGTTGTATTCGGCGCGCAGCGCGAAGGCGAGCCGCCATTGCACGCGCAGTCGTTCGCGTCGTTCGTCGAGCGTGCCGTGTTCGTCGGCAGCGCGGGCGATCAGCATGTCTTCGAGTTCCGGTTTCGCGCCGATCTCATTCATGCGGGCAAGCATGTCGCGCAGCTGGTTGGCGAAGGCGTCGGTGGCGTCGTCCACCACCATGCCCGACCAGTCGGCGACCACGAAGTAGGTGCGCAATAGTGCGCAGGTGGAGCATTCGTCGCCGTGCTCGGCATGTTCGGCATGTCTGGCGAGCACGCGGCGGATGACCACGTCCTGTTCGGCCCCGTTGAGCAGTTTCGGCAGGGGTTGTCCGGCATGCGATCGCACGGCGGTCATGATGCGGAACGCGACGGCTGGCAGGGTGGTGACGGGGCGTGCCTGCGAGATCGCGGACAGTTCGCGGATCACGGTGTCGCCGAGCCGGTCGGCCACCTGTCTGCCGGAGACCGTCATCACGGCGTACGCGTCGCCATGCCGCTTCATCGCGGCGACCAGCATGTCCAGCGCGAACCGGGTCTTGCCGCTGCGGGGTGCCCCCGCAACCAATGTCGCGTCATCGAGATCGTCCACATCCATCATGTCTCCCCAGCTTAGCCGAACGGTCCGGCCACGAATCGCATATCATCGTCCGAAGCCGTCCTGAAAACGTCATCGTGGACACCGACATCTTTATATATGGACATCGATACCCTCTACAAAGTTTTTCGGACACCGCCACCAATAAGATTGACTAGCGGCGCAGCCCGGGAAGGTTCAACAGCGAACAGACGGCCTGCCCATGACGACGAGTACAGTCGAAGCATAGACGCAACGCACGGAACCGGGCAGGAACTACAGGAAAGAAGAAGCATGGAAGCCTCAAGGAGCATCCCCCCTCAGATTCCCGGCTACACACTGATCAAACGGCTGGGCTCCGGTTCCGAAGCCGACGTGTACCTGTACCAGCAGCTTTCCCCGGCCCGTCAGGTGGCCATCAAAATCAGCAAGAACACGCTCGACCCACGTGCCGCGGTCCGCTTCCGTTCCGAAGCGAATTTCATGGGGCAGATCTCCACACACCCCTACATTCTTTCCGTCTATGAGAACGGCGTGACCGTCAACGGGCGCGGCTACACCGTGTTCGAATACGCTCCGGGCGGCAATTACAAGACGTTCCTCGAGCATGGCCGTCTCACCGCCGACCAGATGCTCACCGTCGGCATCGATCTGGCGAGCGCGCTGTTCACCGCGCATCGCAAAGGCATCATCCATCGAGACATCAAGCCCAACAATATTCTCATCAACGCGCACAATATGCCCATGCTCGCCGATTTCGGCATCGCCGGACCGTCTATGGGCGTCCGGGTGTCGGCTTCACCATCGCGTGGGCCGCGCCGGAGGTGCTTGCCCAAGGCGGTGGCGGTAATGAATCGTCCGATATCTATTCGCTTGGCGCCACGCTGTTCGCCATGCTGATCGGCCAATCGCCGTACGAGTATTTCTACGCCGATGTGCTGGGCGATTCCCAACGGCAGGTGCGGGCCGCACGCTCAAGTCCGTCATTCTCAACAATCCGCTGCCCAAGCTCAACCGTCCCGACGTGCCGGCCGAAGTGGAACGGGTGTTGCGTAAGGCCTTGAGCCGTGCGCCCGAGGATCGTTACTATTCCGCGTTGGAGTTCGCGCGCGACATGCAGCGCGTGCAACAGGCCTTGTATGGCCGTGCCGCGCAGACCACCGTCGAGGGTGTGCCGGATTATCCGCAGAACATGTACGCGCAGACTTCCGCATTCGACCAGTCCGCCCCGGTTGCGAAACAGCATGCCCGGTGGGTGAAGCCGTTGGCCGTCACGGTTGCTGCGGCGGCCGCCGTGGTCGTGATGGCGTTGGCGTTCGTCACCGTCGTCATGCCGAATATGGATGCGGCTTCCGACAACAGCAAGGTGCAGGTGCAGAACCATGGCGCCCAGAACCATGCCGAGGACGATCCCGATTCGGCGATCACGTCGGGCAGTGTGCCGAGCGTGCAGGATCTTACGGGCGAATACACCGCCGACGGCAAAGTGCGGTTCACGTGGGTCAATCCTTCGCCGAAGGATGGCGATTCGTACGCGTGGTCGCTGGTCGGCGATTCGGGAACCGACCCGAACGCGCAGGGCACCACCACGGAGTCGACGAGTATCGAAATCGATCCGGCCGACGGCGCGCAGACGTGCGTGCAGGTGAGTCTGGTTCGCGCGGACCGGCAGATGTCCGAGAATCCCATGATCGCGTGCGCGGCCAAGCCGTGAGTTTGCGGCCGGATGCGGGTGACATGAACCGATACGAACCAATACAGCCCGGCATGCATGCGGGCAAACAGGTAGGCGCATGCGGTCGGATGCGCGGTCAAGCAAAGTTTGGGCACAATCAGGGAAGAGCCAGTCGATGAGCAAGCATAGGAACGCCGAGAACCAGTCGGCGCAATCGTACGAACGGCAGTTGCGATTCGGGCCGATGCTGCGCAAGCTGCTGCCTTCCGGCAGTCGCCGGTGGATCACGCCGATCGTCATGCTGCTGCTGTTGCTGGGCATCGTCGCCGGGGCCGTCATCGTCAGTTCGGTGACGCAACGTCACGTGCAGCTCGACGATGGCACCGTGTGGGTCACTTCGCTCAAGGACCGCAAGGCCGCCCGTTTCACGTGCGCAACCGGGACGCCGATGCGGGCGTCGCCTCCACTGCGGCCCGGTTCGACGTGGCCCAGCATGATGGCTCCACCGTGATCTCCGAAGGTACGAAGGCCAGCAACATCGAGGCCTCCACCGTCAGCGAAAGCGGCAACACCACCATCAAATCGGATATGCGGACCGTCGTCGGAGGCAACACCGCGGCGTTCATCAACGTCAAGACGGGCAATGTGTGGGTCGGGTCCGCCGATGATGTGAAATCCATGAATCCGACCACCGATTCGCCGAAGATGAAGCTGGGGTCGGGTGGCCGTATCGCGGTGACGCATGACGGTGTCGTCTACGGCTATCGCGCGTCCGACGGCGCGGTGCTCAGTGTCGACGGGCCTCAGGGAACGCCCGGCAAGGATGCGACGATCAAGGGCGCCACGAATGTCGAATCGTTCACCATGGTCGGCAAGACGCCGGTCGCAGCCGGTGCCGGCAAGGTGTTCTGGCCGAAGGGCAGCGCGGATATCGGCCTGCAGGGTCAGGCGACGTTGCAGGCGCCGTCCACGGATGGCAGGCAGACTGGCTGGGTGGCGGTTTCCACGCCGCGGGGCATCGCCATGGTCGATTTGGGTAGTAAAAAGGTCACGCAGCTGCCGAATGCCGGCAAGGGCGATGCCGCGCAGCCGGTGTCCACCAATGGCTGCGTGTTCGCCGCGTGGGCGCAGAAGGCCAACAATTACATCAGGGTGTGCGCGGCGAACGACAAGGACGCACGGTTTTCCTCGTTGGAAGATGTCAATCCCACCTCGCAGCTCGTGTTCCGCACCAACCATCGTCTGGTGGTGCTCAACGACGTGGTCAACGGCAATGTGTGGAATCCGCAGGAGTCCACCAAGGTCATCAAAATCCAGTGGAACAAGGTGGAGATCAAGCAGTCGAAGCAACAGCAGCAGAACAACGACAGCGCCAACAACCAGCATAATTTCAGCAAGAACTGTTCGGCGCAGTCGGGGCAGATCAAGGCCGTGGACGATTCGTTCGGCGCGCGCGTGGGATCGCAGCAGATTCTCGACGTGTTGCGCAACGACGAGCAGACCGACTGTTCCGTGCTGCGCATCACGTCGGTGAGCGCTCCGGATGGCGCGAACATCACCGTCTCCCCCGTCTATGACGGCCGGTATCTGCAGCTCGACGCCTCCGGTGCCGCCGCGGGCAACGTGTCCTTCAGCTATGAGATTTCCGACGGGCGCGGGCAGACGTCCAGCGCCACCGTGTCGCTCACGCTGGCCGGCGGCGACGACCATGCGCCGCTGCAGAGCGACACTCCGCCGGAAATCGACGTGGAGCAGGGTGCTTCGTACACCGCGAACGCGTTGGGCAGCTTCTCCGACCCCGACGGCGATCCGCTGACCTTGGTGTCGGCATCGCCGCAGAACACCGATCAGGTGACGGTGTCCACGCGAGCCGACGGACAATTGGTCTTCAACGCCGGTTCGATGTCGTCCGGCAGGGCGGGCATCGAGGTCACGGTGTCCGACGGCCAGCAGACCGGCATCGGCATGATCTACTTCTCCGTGAAGCCGGCGACACGCTGGGCGCGGTCATTGACCCCGTGGTCAAACAGACCACGCCCGACACCCGCACCACCATCGCGCTCAAACCGTACGTGCACGGCACGTCCGTCGAACCGGCCGAATTGACCGCGGCGGAGACGCCGTCCGGCGCGGCCACCACCATGAACGCCACCGACATGTCGATCACGTTCACCGCCTCCAATCCCGGCACCTACTATGTGCCGTACACCATCACGCAGGGTTCCATTCCGTCGACCGGTCTGGCTCGTGTGGAGGTGCAGGCGGTGGCCGGAGACGCCGCCAAGCCGATCGCGGCGAACGATGTGGCGCTGCTAGGCGCGGACAATACCGCGATTGTGGAGCCGCTTGCCAACGACGTCGACCCGATGGGCGGCGTGCTGTCGGTGACCAGCGTCACCGCGGACGCGCAAAGCGGCATCAAAACCGGTGTGGTGAGCAACAAGCGCGTCTATATCACCGCGCGTCAGGTGCCGACCGAGCCGGTGCGGATCTCCTACACCGTGGCCAACGCGGCCGGATCGTCGACCGGCGTCATCGTCCTGCAGCCGCCGGCGCTGACCACGTCGAATTCCGTGCCGAAGGCCGAGAACATCACCACACAGGTGCGCACCGAAGGCATCGTTTCCGTGGACGTGCTCGACCATGTCACGTATTCCGACGGCACCACGGTGAGCCTGCAGAACGATTTGCAGTATGACAAGAACACGTTCAAGGGTCTGGTGTTCGTGTCCGGCGACACCGTGCGCTATCAGGCCACCAGACAAACCGGCTCCTTCCCCGTCACCTACACGGTGAAGGACAATCTCGGCAACGCGGCCTCGGCCACCATCACCATCAACGTGCGTCAGAAGGACGCGTCCAACAAGGCGGCTCCGACACCGTCCGACGTCGAGGCGCAGGTGGCGGCCGGGGCAGAAGGTGCAGATTCCGATCACGCTCACCGGCATCGACGCTGACGGCGATGACGTGCAGCTGCTCGGCTTGGGCAACAAAGCGCCGAAACTGGGCCGTATCAGCGAGGTGGGCGCCACGTATCTGGTGTATGAGGCGTATGCCGATTCGTCCGGAACGGACACGTTCTCCTACGCCGTGGAGGATTGGACCGGTCAGAGGGCCACCGCGCAGGTGCGTGTGGGCGTGTTCAAATCCGGAGCCGATTCGGGTGTGTACGCGCGCGACGACGAGATCACGCTGCGTCCGAACACCGCGGCCACCGTGCCGGTGGCGCAGAACGACATTTCCGGGGACAATACTGATCTGACCGTGGCCAAGGACGTGGAATCGCAAGGCATCGGCGGCATTCAGGTCGTTGACAACATGCTGTCGTTCACCACGCCGAAGCAGGCGGGCACGTATTACGTGGTCTACACCGTCAAGGACAAGGCTGGCCTGTCCGATTCGGCGACGTTGACGGTGAATGTCGACGAGAACGCCGCCATCGACCCGCCGACCGCGTACGATTACCGTGTTCCGGCCGCCGCCACGATCGACAAGAAATCCGTGGACGTGGACGTTCGCAGTGGATTGCCAATCCGTCCGGCACCGCCGACGAGCTTCAGGTGGGCGTGGATCCTTCCGCGACCGACCATGCGCATGTCAAGGGCGGCAAGGATTCCACCATCATCACCGTTGATCTGACCGATGAGGTGCGCGCGGCGCCGTACACCGTCACGAACACGACGTACGGCATCACGTCCACCGCGTTCATCCAAGTGCCCGCATATGGCGTGTTTCCGCCGGTTCTGCGTCCGAAGGCGCCGGCTTGAAGGTCAATGCGCGTGAGACCATCACCATCAACATCGCCGACTACGTGCGTGTGGGCGCGGGCAAGACCGCGTATGTGGACGGCGCCGATTCGGTGAGCGCCACGAAGGCCGCGGACGGCGACCTGTACGTCAACGACCAGACGTTGAGGTTCACCGCGCCGAAGGATTACGCGGGTCCCGCGTCCATCACCTTCACCGCGGTGGACGGCAAGCGAGACAAGAACGACAAGGTGAAGATCGTCAATTCGGCGGTGCTCACGCTTCCGATCACGGTGATCGGACGTGAGGTTCCGCCGCCGACGTTCTCATCCTCCACCGTCGATGTGGTGGCCGGCGAGAAGGCCACTACCATCGATCTGACGGCGCTGACCCATTCGGCGTCGGGCCTGTACGAGGATGAGAAGCAGTACTCGTATTCCGGCGGCGTGAATTCCGGCAGTGTGGATGCCAGAGTGTCTCCTTCCGGCACGTTGACCGTGTCCGCGGACAAGACGGCCACGCCGGACACCACAGTGAGCGTGCCCGTCTCGATCAAATATGCGAAGGGTACGGTGAGCGCCGGTATGACCGTGCGCGTCACCGCGTCCAACAGGCCGCTCGCCCGTATCACCGAGAAGACCGTGAAAATCAAGGCCGGTTCCAGCGAGCAGGTGAATCTGCTGTCCGACGCGTACAATCCGTTCCCCGACACTCCGCTGACGGTGACCGGATGCACGTCCGATGGCGCGTCGAAGCTGACAGTGGATTGCCCGTCCAACGGCGTGGTGTCCATCAGGGCGGCTTCCGACATCGGCGCGAACACCAACAAGGTGGTCGTCACCGTGCGCGACGCCACCAAAACAAAGGAACGTGAGGTGACCGGCACCATCAGCGTTTCGGTGATGGACAAGCCTGATGCGCCGCTGCTTTCCGCGGTGTCCGGCGACCCGCAGGATGGCGCCGTGAATCTGAGCTGGACGGCCGGTTCGGCCAACGGCAGCCCGATCACCGAATACAAGGTGATGTGGGGCGGAGACGCGTCCGGCGAGCGCTCGTGCGGGCAGAAAACCTCCTGTCTCATCGACGGGTTGAAGAACGGCAAGACCTACTCGTTCAAGGTGCAGGCCAGGAACGAGGTCGGCTGGTCCAAGGATTCCAACGCCGTCGAGGGCACGCCGGACAAGCTGCCTGATGCGCCGACGGATGTGACGGCCAGTGTGAAGGGCAACACGGTGAGCGTCACGTGGAAGGCTCCGGACGGCAATTTCTCGTCGGTGGACAATTACGAGGTGACTTTGTCCGGCAGGAACGCGCCTTCCAAGCAGACGACAAATCCACCGGAATCGATTTTGTTTTCGATAACAACGCGATTTCCGACGGCGACTCGTACACGGCGACGGTACGCGCCCACAACAAGGTGAATTGGAGCCAACCGTCCAAGGCGTCCGACGCTGTCAAGCCGTGGGGCAAGCCCGATGCGCCGAAGATCTCCGTGACGAACGACGACACCACGGGAACCGTCACCGTCGAATCCGTGGGCAACACCCGCAACGCGGGATGCAAGGCCGTCGAGATTTCCGGAGATGTCAGCGCAAGCATCGACGGATGTTCCGGATCCTACGATTTCAAGATTCCGGATCATGATCTCAACACCAGGGAATACACCATCAAGGCGGCGGTGGTCGGCAAGGAGAAAACGACCAGTGACGATTCGACCGTACGTTTCACACCGAAATACGCGGTGAAGGCGCCCGAATCGGTCAGCGTCAAGGGGCATGACGACGTGTGCGTAGTCAGTTGGAAGGAGAACGGCCACGCCGACGGGTTCACGGTGAGCGCGGACGGACTCGGCTCCTACCATGCCGGCGCTTCCGAACGATCGCACGATTTCCCGCTCAAGGAATGGCAGTCCTGTTCCTCGGGTTCCGTCACGCAGCATTTCAATGGCGCGGCAAGCACCTCCAAGTCCGGCAGGGCCGATCCGGCATACGTCCGCAAGGTGAAGGCCGCCGTCAAGGCGCCGATGCTGACGTGGGACGCCAATGATCCGAACATCATCAAGGTCAGCGGCGGATCGGTGAACATGTACGGCCAGCCCGGCAGAACCGTGATCACCTTCACCGCGGACGGCAAATCCTATGACGTCGCCTGGGCATTGGGCTCCGACAAACTGAACGTCAAGGACGTGCTGCCGACCGGAGCCGATTACGCGTGGAAGGCGAAGGTGGTGGGCACCGACACCGCGCTCAACAACGAGGACAATGGCGGCACACTGCTGGACCATGACAGGTACAAGGCTCCCACGCCGAAACCCGAACCGTCGGAACCTTCAGAACCATCAAAACCGTCGGAGCCATCGGATTCTGACGCGTCCACGGAAGGCGAAGCGGCCACGCGAAATGACCGGCCTGTGGCATCCTCCGTCGCCCTGTCCACCATCGACGGCGCATCCAAGCCTTGGATCCGCGGCCTGGCCTACTACGCCAGATGGTGAAACGGACGATCACAGCAATCGCAAACACAACGAACCATCCACACGAGCAACACAACAAGCAAGGAGCAACCCATGAGCAACGATTTCGATGACGCCACCCAGCTGGGTTCCATCGGCCATAATCCAAGCGTTCCCAGCCAACCCGGCCAGCAGCAGCCGGCGTTCCACACGCCGAATCTGCCGGAGCAGCCGCAAGCCGATGAGGATCCGGAGGGCACGCTGCTGAGCGCGCACGGCACCACCCAACCGGCGTTGCCGCAACAGTCCGCCCCGGCAACGCCGAACCAGCCGCGGTTCCGTCAGCCGATGCCGCAGAACCTTCGCCAACCGGCCGCCAATCCGGCAGTCGCATGCCCGCGCAGCAGCCCGTCCAGCCAACCCAACCCGTCCAGCCAACCCAACCCGTCCAGCCCAGCCAGCCTGTACAGCCCGTCAAACAATCCCAGCCGGTCATCGACACGTCCATGATGACCGCACCCAGCAAAGACATCACCGAATTCCATGAGAAGTTCGCCAAGCTCGTAGACAACGTCTCCCAGGTCGTGGTCGGCAAGGAAGCACCCATCCGCCAATGCGCCACAGCCATGGTGGTCGGCGGGCACATCCTGCTCGAAGACAACCCAGGCACCGGCAAAACCCAGCTGGCGCGAGGCCTTGCCAACTCCATCGACATGTCGTTCAAACGTATCCAGTTCACCCCGGACCTGCTGCCGTCCGACGTGGTCGGCGTCACCTACTACGACCAGAAGCGCGGCGAATTCGAATACCGCGAAGGCCCGATCTTCGCGTCCATCGTGCTCGCCGACGAAATCAACCGCGCCTCACCGAAACACAGTCCGCACTGCTCGAAGTCATGGAAGAGCAGAAGGTCACCGTCGACGCGTCACCCACCCGGTGCCGCAGCCGTTCATGGTCATCGCCACCCAGAACCCGATCGAACAGCTCGGCACCTACAAGCTGCCGGAAGCGCAGATGGACCGTTTCCTCATCAAAACCACCATCGGCTATCCAAGCCACGACGTGAGCGTCAACATCCTGAAACAGGTCAACGTCACCGACCGCGCCGCCACCGTGCATCCGGTGCTCACCGGCGAAGACGTGCTGCACATGCGCAACATCAGCGAAACCGTGCATCTCGACGACGCGATCCTCGAATACATCGTGCGACTGGTGGAAGCCACCCGCCACAACGAACGCATCCAAGTCGGCTCCTCCATGCGAGGCGCGCTCGCCTTGACCCGCTGCGCGCGCGTATGGGCCGCCTCCGACAACCGCGGCTACGTAGTGCCCGACGACGTCAAAACCTCGCCGTACCCGTGCTCGCGCACCGCATCACCCTCACCGCCGAAGCCACCTTCGCCGGAAACACCCCCGAACAGATGATCGGCCAGATCCTCGAAGACGTGCCGGCCCCAACCCTGGCGCCAACGCCTGAAACACAATCCACCCCCGGCATACGCACCACACAATCCGAAAGGTCAAGGAATGCGGCATTCGCACACAGTGCAGCGCAGACGGACCATCCAACGATCCCTACGCCGCCTCAAACATCGCATCAAGCGACTGGCCACCTCATACGTGTCGCCGCTTGGCTGGGCGGTGACGGCGCTCGCCGTCGACTCGCTGGTGGCGTTCGTCCTGCTGGGGTGGCATGAGCTGCTGGCCATGGCGGTGGTGTTCGCGGTCATGCTGGCCGCGGCGGTCATGCTTTCCCTTGGCAACACCTCGTTCCAAGCCACCATCGACGTGTCCAGCAGACGCGTCACGGTGTCAGACACGGTGAAAGTCGACGTCTGCGTGGACAATCCAGCCGCACCCCCACCACGTCGGCGCGCGGCGACCTGCCCATCGGAGACAACCACGAACGGTTCGCCATTCCCATGCTCGCCGCAGGACAGTCACGCCAGACGACCGTGGAATTCACCGCCGTCAGCCGCGCGGTGCTGCCCATCGGCCCGCTATCCATCCGCAAAGGCGACCCGTTCGGTCTGATCCGCCACGAAAAGAAACTCGTGGACCAGATCAACGTGTTCATCCATCCGCAGACCGTGCTGCTCAGCACCCTGAACGCCGGCATTCCACGCGATCTGGAAGGTCAGCCAAGCGGCGAAATCGTCGACGACGACCTCGACTTCTACGGCCTGCGCGAATACGAGCCCGGCGATGACGTGCGCAACGTGCATTGGCTCAGCTCCGCGAAAACCGGATCGCTTATGATCCGCCAATACGAAGCCACCCGCCGTACCGACACCGCTCTGACCATCAGCGTGAACCCGGATGATTACATCGATTCCCAGGAATTCGAACTGGCCGTATCCGTCCACGCCTCCATCGGCGTGCAATGCCTGCAGCAGAACCGGCCAGTCACCGCGCATGCCGGTTCCACGCACGCCATTCCGCGCAACGCCACGGAATTTCTCGATGGCTGCAGCGGCATCGACCCTGACATCGACGACAATCCCAACCTCGCGCAAACCACTCTCGAACATGCCCCCGACGCATCCTTCTACTTCTTCACCGTCGGCAGGCTCAAAACCATCGACGACATCAAACACATGGTCCTCGCACTCCCCCGCTCCGCAACCTGCGTGGTGCTTCAAGCCGCAACCGGCCAACCGCGCGCCATCAAACGCTACTCCGACTTCACCTTGGCAACCGTGGGAGACCTCAACGACCTCCCCATGATCATGAGGGTGCTGGCATGAGCACCACATTCACCAACACCGACAATTTCACCGGCAACCTCACCGGCACAGACACCAACTCCGCCAACACCAACACTGGCATGGCGACCGGCACAGGCACCGGCTCATGGGCGGACTCCACCCACTCCGTCATCTGGATGTCCCGCAGCGGCAAGTCCCCAGCCATGCCCAACACCAACCAGCCACACGCCGCGCAATACGCAAGCCTCACGGTCGCCGCCCTGCTGACCATCGCCGCAGCCAGCAACCTCATCGACGTATACGGCTCCGCCCTGTCTTGGACGAGCGCCGCAATCCCCGCCACCATCATCGGCTCGCTCGTGGCGCTTGCCGGTCTCGTTCCCGCGTTGCGCCTGTGGTGGCAGATGCTGTTCATGGCGTGTGCGCAGCTGGTGGTCGGCCCGGTCATCTTCCTGAATGGCACCACCATCGCCCATGTCATTCCCACATTGCGCACGTTGACGCAGGGGTGGATGCGGATGCTCGGCTCGTTCAAATACCTGCTGGCCATCGACCCGCCGACCGGCACCGGCGACGGCTCGCTGCTCGCCGTGTGGACGATCTGCCTGTGGGCCGCACTGCTGGCCGGTATCTTCGCGGTTGCGGAGGATGGCCGGCTTACGATGGTCGCGGTCGTTCCCGTCGTGGCGAATCTCGCGATCTGCGCGCTGCTTGGCACGTCGAGCGGCTTCTACCGTATGGCGATCGGCACGATTATGGCGGTCGTGCTGGTGGTTTGGGTCAGCGCGCGTTGGAAACTGTTGGAATTGGGCCGTTGGCTCAGTTCCGTAGTCATCGTGCTGCTGGCTTCGGCTGTGGCGATCGGCGGATGCTTGGTGGTCGGGCAAAACCGCACCATTCTGCGCGACCATTATGATCCGCCGCTGAGCCCGTACGATTACACCAGCCCGTTGAGCGGCATGCGTTCGTATATCAAGAACCATAAGGACGATGTGCTGCTGACCGTCGACGATCTGCCGGCCGGTTCCACGGTGCGTTTGGCGGTTATGGACCGTTTCGACGGCAATGTGTGGAACCTGTCCGATTCCACCATGGCTTCGGATTCCTCCAACTACCATCGTGTGGGCGATTCCATCGCAAACAACGCCGCCGGCAAGCGGTTCACCGCGAAATTCACGGTCGATGACGGTTTGAGCGACTATTGGCTGCCGATGGCCGGCGCGGCTTCCAGCGTGAAGTTCGCCACATCGTCGGACGCCGATTCGTTCTACTACAACACCGACACCATGTCGGCGATCTACCCTTCGCGCACCTCTCCGGGATTGTCCTATACGGAAACCGGCGTCATTCCGCGGACGCCGACGGATAAGGAGATCGCCAAGGCGAATGCTTCCTCCATCAGCCAGCCCAAGGCGGAAGATGTGCCCGATTGCGTGGATAAGCTGGCCACCGCGATTGCGGGCGGCCAGTCCAAGGGCGGCGAGGCCGCGCAGGCTCTTGCCGACAAGCTCAGGGAATCCGGCTGGTTCTCCCATGGTTTGAATGGCGATTACCCGTCCAGAGCCGGTCACGGCAACTATCGTATCGACCAGCTGCTCGCCGGCAGTGCGATGGTCGGAGACAGCGAGCAATACGCTTCCGCGATGGCGCTTATGGCCCGCAGTCTCGGCTTGCCGAGCCGCGTGGCGCTGGGCTTCCTGCCGAAGAACGACGAGGGCGAGATCAGCGACAGCCGCACCGAGAAGCATGGCAAAACCACCACCACGAAATTCACCGGCAACGATGTTACCGCTTGGGTGGAGATCAAGCTGGACGGTTACGGATGGGTGGCGTTCTACCCGACACCGAAGGAAACGAAGGTCCCGACGAGAACCAGAATCTCACTCCGCCCAATCCGCAGACCTTGGTGCGTCAGCCTCCGGTGCCGCTTACCGATCCGCTGCGTGACGACAACCAAGCCAAGGGCAAAAACGTCGCTTGGCGGCAGCATGGCCGACGAGACGCCGACGAGCCTGTTCTGGCAGCGTTTCGGCAGAATCGTCAGAAAAGTCGCCATCTACGGCAGCCCTCTGTGGACGGTGCTCATCGTCTGCGGCCTGCTGCTCGCCATCAAGGCGATCGCCCTGGCTCGGGCTCGCAGGCATGGCAGCGCATCGCAACGCGTCGCTGCCGGATGGCAGGCGGTCGCGGCGCTTGCCCGGCAAAGCGGCCTTGACGTCCAAGGCACCAGAAACGAGCAGGCGCAGGCCATCGCCGAACAGATGGGCTTCGAAGCCGATACACTGCTCGCGCTGGGCAGGGAGGCTGATTACGCGGCCTTCTCCGGAGGCGATGTCACGCAGGAGCATGCGGAACGCTACTGGCATGACATCGCCGAAGAACGAAAGTTCATGCTCGGCTCGCTGCCGACGTTCCGCAGGTGGCGGGCGAAACTATCGCTTGCGGACATGTTCCACTTCCGGAAAATCCGCTTGCGGAAAATCGGTGTGAAAGGGCGGGACTCATGAACGTCAAACATATTGAGGTCGGTCTGAACAGCAATATCGGCTTGCGTAGGAAAGACAACCAGGACAGCGCCTGCGCAAGCCACGGCGTGTATGTGGTGTGCGACGGCATGGGTGGCGGCAAGGGCGGCAAGCAGGCCAGTTCCGATGTTGCGGAACGGTTCGCGCGTTGGCCGAACTGCCGACGCGCGATCTTGACGCGATTGACGAAACGCTGATCCTTGCCCAGCAGGAGGTGCTCCGTCTGGGTGAGCAGCTCGGCGGCGTTGCGGGCACTACCATCAGCGGCGTGCTGCTGCCGACGCGTGTCGGCGATGACGCGATATGTTCCGACGAACGGTGTTACATCGTCAATGTGGGCGATTCCCGCACGTACCATATGCGCGCCGACGGCAATGGCGCGTGGCTGGCGGATTCGCTGACGTGCATCACCCGCGACCATTCGGAACGGCAGAACGCCATCGATTCGGGGCAGATGCTGCCCGATGAGGCGAGCCGTTGCATTCCGCGCAACATCATCACGCAATGTGTCGGCGCGCCTGCCGGCATCCAGCCTGACTGGTACGCCGCGCGTGCGGACGGACGGTTCATCATCTGTTCCGATGGGCTGCATGCGCAGATCGGCCGTGAGCAGCTTGCCGAGATCGCGGCGGCGTACGCCGACCCGCAGATGGCCGCGGACATGCTGGTACGCGCCGCGCTGAACGCCGGCGGCCGCGACAACATCACCGTCATCGTGGTGGATATGCGTTCCGATATGCCGTGCGACGAGGATTGGAACGTCAGCAAGATCGGCGATGACGAGGATATCGACGATGCGCTGGACGGTACGTTGCAAACGTTACGAGTCATTCAATAAGATGGTTACAGACCACGAGACAAGGAGATCATGATGGTCGATTTCGATGCCGCGGTGGCGGCCGTGCAGGATCCGAACGCGATCCGTGTTCCTGGCGAAAAATCGCGTACGAGAATCCGGAATTCGGTGCGAATGTCGTTGCCAATCCGCGAGCGTACCCGGGTCTGAAGCGTTGGGTCGCGAATTCGGCGATGAGCGCGCCCGCCAGCAGCTGGTGGCGATGGGCTGGCCGGTTCCGCAAAATGGCGTGCAGCCGCAGCCGATTGCCGAACAGGTCCAGCCGGAACAGCAGTATCAGCCGGCAGTGGCGGAACAGTTCCAGCAGGAGCAGCAGTATCAGCCGGAACAGCCGGTGAACCAGCAATACGGTCAGGACGCTGCCTATGCGGCGTCTAACGAGGCTTCGACCGAGTATGTCGACCCATACATGAATCCCGCCGATTTGTCCGAAGTGGCCGATTATTCATCGAGCCAGCCGCAGAACGAACCGGAACAGCAGTATGCCGAACAGCAGTATGCCGCGGCCCAGGAATCGCCGGCAGACGCGGGGTTCACCGCGGAACTGGCCATGACCACCACCGATCAGATGTTGATGGCCCGTATCGCCAGCGAAGCGCCGGAGCTTCGTCCGTGTCTTGCGCGCAATCCGTACATCTATCCGGAATTGCTTGCCTGGCTTGGCCAGTTGAACGATTCGGCCATCACGCGGCCATTCGTCTGCGCCAGCAGTGAGCTAACGCCGATTATCAGACCATTTGAAACATAAGGGGTTGTCGCGGGAATCTCCGTGACAACCCCTTATCGTCTTACCGCTAACCGTCCGCGCCGACGCTGTCAACACAAATCGTCAACGCAGTCCGTCAGCGTAATCGTGTCTTCACTGACAAACGCCCTCACTGTTTGCGGAATTGGAAGAACTGGTCGCCGATACGCACCGTGCATGGCGCCTCCAGCTGCATCGGCTTGTGTTCCACTTTGGTTTCGACATCGTCTTGGATGATGTACGTGCCGTTGAGCGAACCGTAATCCTCTATCACAGCGTGCCATCCTGGTCGAAGCTGATCGCCGCATGGTTGCGTGAGATTGTGCGCGTCGGATCCTCCAGCTTGACCGATTTGGCGCCGGCGGGCACTTCGGCCGAAGGCTTGCGGCCAAGGAGCACGCCCATATCCACGATCACCTGCTGTCCGGTCTGCTCGTTGTCCAGCACGTACGTGTGCTTCGGCTGCTTCATGGTGAAGGCTTCGGAAAGCACGGTGCCGTCCCAGTCGATATCGTCCTCGTCCGAAACGGCAGCGTCGCCCTTCGCAACGGAAACATCCTGCATATCGTGGTCGTCCGATTCGTTCTGTGCGGCGAGCCGTTCGCGTGTTTCCAAGGAATCGGCGGCATTGTCGACGGGTTCGGCTGTGGGTTGCGCCATCACCGTGACGTCATCGTCATACCACCCTGGTTCGGGCGGCGGCGGGTAAGGTAGAAAACTCATATTCCCATTGTAGGAAGGTGACGTCCATGCCGTCTGACGATACTCATTCTGCAATACGATGCTCGCATATTCCGTCTCAAAATATTATGCTGTAACTCGTCAAAAGAGACGGACACGTCGATGTTTCCCTCCGTGTTCACGGATTCGACATTCAAAAAGGAAAAAGGATAAGAAGGACTTTTCTCATGGCGAACACTCCTCCGTATGGTCAACCGCAGAATGGGCAACCGCAGTATAACCAGCCTCCGCAGCCGCAGGCGCCAAACTACAGTCAGCCACAGCCGGGCGGGCCTCAATACGGACAGCCGCAACCCATGCCATACGGCCAGCCGCAGCAATACGGACAACCGCAACCTTATGGACAGCCTCAGCCGCCGATGCCGCAGTATGGTCAGCCGCGGCCGATGCCGTACGGTCAGCCCGCCATGCCCCAGCCCACCGCGTCTCAACCGGCGGTTCCACAGCCTGCGATGCCACAATATGCCCAATCGCAACAATACGGTCAGCCGCAACCGCCAATGCCCGGCAACCTTTCCTTCCCAGCAAGCCGCGCCGCGGCCAAAAATAAGCCGCCGGTCGCCATTATCATCGGCGCGGTGGCCGCAGTCGTCGTCATCGCGCTGGCAGCGGTGTTCTTCCTTACGAATCGCGTCAGCCGTTCCGATTACGAGGAAGCGCTGGTCCAAACGCAGGCGTGGAAAGCAGCTATACAGCCATCAATGAGGAATTCAGCTCGGCGGCGAGCGCAACGGACAACGATTCATCCTCCGCTTATGACGAGGGCAAGAAGAAGTTGAAGACCTTCAAGCAGGACAGCGACAAGCTGGCTGCCATGAAGGCCGTGAAGAAAGACAAGGACGTCAAGGAGAAGTACGAGACGTTCGAGCGGGACCGTGCGAAATACGAGAGGTACATGAACGATCTGGCCCAGACCATGCCCGCGCTCATGAAGATGACGCATACCTGCACGAAGCTGCCGAAATTCGACTCCGCCGACATGTCTTCGTACTATCGCGATCTTTCCAAGGCGCTCGAAAGCTGTGCCGCCGACGCCGGCGATCTGGCCAAGGTTCCCATCAAGTCCTATGCCGAGTATGGCGCGGATATGCAGGAAAGCGTCAGCAAGAAGAAGGACATTGTGGATCAGATGGCCGATCTGAATCTCAACGATATCGAGTATGGGTCCGCCGATTACGAAAAGCTTCAGGATCTTCATGCGAAGATGTCCGACATCGATTCGCCGACCCTGGATCAGTCCGATTTGCAAAAGGCCGCGAAGGAGGCCGATCTCAGCGGTTCGTTGAAGGATCTGGAAACCACGCTTTCGGAGAAGATCAAGTAACGTCAAAAGACGACTGCGAAACCCTCCCCCGCGATTAATCCACAACCTCGCAATTCCACGACATATAGATATAGCGAAAGGCGGAACCGACCGGTATTGGTCGGTTCCGCCTTTCGCTATGTCAGATGATTCGTCTGTCGACTATCGTGAGGGGAATCTCACAGGGTGTCGCCCAGATCGGTCTGGCCGCCGTTGTCGTCCAGGAAGTCATCCGGGTTGAAGTCATCGCCCAGCTTCAGGTCGCCGAAGTCGATGTTGGAGAAGTCCACATCGGACAGGTCGGTGTCGCCGAAGGAGCTGTCGGTGCCTTCGCCGCCCAAACCGAAGTTCGGGTAGATGGTGTCGCGGATGGCCTTGTCGGGCTCCACCGTGGCATTGCGGTAACGGGCGAGGCCGGTACCTGCCGGGATGAGCTTACCGATGATGACGTTCTCCTTGAGGCCCTTCAGGTCATCGACCTCTGGTTCAGGGCGGCTTCGGTGAGCACGCGGGTGGTCTCCTGGAAGGAGGCCGCGGACAGCCAGGAATCGGTGGCCAGCGAAGCCTTGGTGATGCCCATCAGCTCCGGACGGCCGGCGGCCGGCTTGCCACCGTTCTTCACGGCTTCCATGTTGGCGGCCTTGAAGCGTGCCTTGTCCACGAGTTCGCCCGGCAGCAGGTCGGTGTCGCCGGAGTCGATCACGGTGATGCGACGCAGCATCTGGTGCACGATGACCTCGATGTGCTTGTCGTGGATATCCACGCCCTGGGAGCGGTACACAGTGTGCACTTCCTCCACGATGTTCACCTGTGCGGCGCGCGGGCCGAGGATGCGCAGGATCTTCTTCGGGTCGACGGAGCCTTCGATGAGCTGGGTGCCGGCTTCGACATGGTCGCCGTCCTTGACCAGCATCGGCGCACGACGGGTCACCGGGTAGACGATCGGCTCGACGGAGTCGTCGTCCGGCTTCAGGGTGACCTGACGGCCGCGCTCGGTGTCTTCCACCTTGACCACGCCGGCGAACTCCGCGATCGGAGCCTCGCCCTTCGGGGTACGGGCTTCGAAAAGCTCGGTGACACGCGGAAGACCCTGGGTGATATCGGAAGCGGAAGCGACGCCGCCGGAGTGGAAGGAACGCAGCGTCAGCTGGGTACCAGGCTCACCGATGGACTGTGCTGCCACGATGCCGACGGCCTCGCCGACGTCCACCAGCTTGTTGGTGGCCAGGGACCAGCCGTAGCACTTGGCGCACACGCCACGCTTGGATTCGCAGGTCAGCACGGAACGGGCCTTGACCTCTTCCACGCCGTGGGCAACGAGATCGTTGAGCACGTCCATGGACAGGCGTCGCCGGCCTTGTACAGCACGGTCTCGCCGTCGGCCGGGTCGATGACGTCGGCCGCGAGCAGACGGGAGTACGGGCCACCGTCGGCGGCCTTGACCAGGTGCAGGTTGCCTTCGGCATCGCGTTCGCCGACCTTCATGGTCAGGCCGCGCTTGGTGCCGCAGTCCTCCTCGCGCACGATCACGTCCTGGGAGACGTCCACCAGACGACGGGTCAGGTAGCCAGACTCTGCGGTACGCAGTGCGGTATCGGCCAGACCCTTACGCGCGCCGTGCTGGGAGATGAAGTATTCCAGCACGGACAGACCCTTACGGTAGTTGGACTTGACCGGTCGAGGAATGATCTCGCCCTTCGGGTTTGCCACCAAGCCTCGCATACCTGCGATCTGGTTGATCTGCATCATGTTTCCTCGTGCACCGGACTGCACGATGATGGCCAGGTTGTTCTTGGAATCGAAGTGTTCCTCAACCGCCTCGGAGACCTCGCTGGTGCACTTGGTCCACAGGTCGACCAGTTCCTGACGACGCTCCTCTTCGGTGAGCATACCGATTTCGTAGTTCTCGTTGACCTTGTCGGCTTCGTCTTCGTACTTTTCGATGTACTCGTCCAGTTCCGGCGGCTGGATAACGTCGGAGAACGCGAAGGACACGCCGGACCACGGTGCGCGGGTGAAGCCCAGATCCTTCAGGGCGTCCAGCGTCGCGGCCACCTGAGCGGTGGAGTAACGGGTCGCGATGTCGTCGACGATCTTGCTCAGACGCTTCTTCGGCGCCTGCTCGTTGACGAACGGGTAGTCGACCGGCAAGGTGCCGTTGAACAGGATACGGCCGTAGGAGGTGGCGAACAGGACGGAGCCGTCATGGAAACGCTCCTCCTTGACCACGTCCGGGCTGCCCGGTTCCGGATCGACGACCTTGACCTCGCCCGGCTCCCAGTCCTTCGGCAGCACGAAGTCCTGCGGAAGGCGGATGAGCACCTTGGCCTGCATGTCGATCTCGTGCTTGTCGAGCGCCATTTCGGCCTCTTCCAGCGAGGAGAACACGCGGCCCTGGCCCTTGGCGCCGTCGATGACGGTGGTCAGGTAGTACAGACCGAGGATCATGTCCTGGCTCGGCATGGTCACGGTGTGGCCGTCTGCCGGCTTCAGGATGTTGTCGGAAGCCATCATCAGGGAACGGGCCTCAGCCTGGGCTTCGGCGGACAGCGGCAGGTGGACTGCCATCTGATCGCCATCGAAGTCGGCGTTGAATGCGGCGCAGGCAAGCGGCGGCAGGTGGATGGCCTTGCCTTCCACCAGGATCGGCTCGAATGCCTGGATGCCCAGACGGTGCAGCGTAGGTGCACGGTTCAGGAGCACCGGATGCTCGGAGATGACCTCTTCGAGCACGCCCCACACTTCGGAGTCGGCGCGGTCCACGAGGCGCTTGGCGCTCTTCATGTTCTGCGCGAAGCCCTGGTCCACGAGGCGCTTGATGACGAACGGCTTGAACAGCTCGAGGGCCATCGGCTTCGGCAGACCGCACTGGTGCATGCGCAGGGACGGGCCGACCACGATCACGGAACGGCCAGAGTAATCCACACGCTTACCGAGCAGGTTCTGACGGAAACGGCCCTGCTTGCCCTTGAGCATGTCGCTCAGGGACTTGAGCGGACGGTTCGAAGCGCCGGTGACCGGACGGCCACGACGGCCGTTGTCGAACAGGGAGTCGACGGCTTCCTGAAGCATGCGCTTCTCGTTGTTGAGCATGATCTCCGGGGCGCCGAGCTCGATGAGACGCTTCAGACGGTTGTTACGGTTGATCACACGACGGTAGAGGTCGTTGAGGTCGGAGGTGGCGAAACGGCCACCGTCGAGCTGCACCATCGGGCGCAGGTCCGGCGGGATGACCGGGATCACGTCGAGCACCATGGCCTCCGGCTTGTTGCCGGTGGTCAGGAACG
>ENA-OQAL01000076-OQAL01000076.1-human-gut-metagenome-genome-assembly--contig:-NODE-76-length-24307-cov-4.558602_pt1 | contig 24307 bp, 32 predicted proteins | sample MGYA00242491_ERZ504519 | MGnify/ENA primary metagenome ERZ504519 (study PRJEB26092, sample SAMD00036260) | human gut metagenome | host: Homo sapiens | study: EMG produced TPA metagenomics assembly of... | reverse complement strand
TCACAGAAGACATCATCATCAGACCTACCAGAATCAATACGGGAGCCGTAGCTGCACCCCGGTACTGCCAAAAAAAAGAACGGAGCCAAAACAATGACAGAAGGAAGCACACTGCCGTAACAAAGGAAGTCAGTCCACTACGTCCGCCTTCGCCCACTCCGGAAGCACTTTCCACGAAGGTGGTAATGGTACTGGTACCCAGCATGGCACCGGCTGTTGTTCCGATGGCATCCACCAAAAAGGCTTGCTTCAGGTGAGGAATCTTTCCATCTTTTGTCACCATTCCGGCCTTTGTAGTCACTCCGACCAACGTACCGATGGTATCAAACATATCTACAAACAGGAAAGTAAACACTACAATCACCATTTCCTTTGTAAAGATATGCTCCCACTGGAACTGGAAGAAAATGGGTTCGATAGAAGGAGGAGTGCTCAACACGCCATCCAGATGCGTCAATCCCATAGGAATACCGATAACAGTAGTCAGCAAGATTCCTATCAGCAAGGCTCCACGGACTTTCTTCACCAGCAAGATGGAAGTAATCAGCAGGCCGATAATGCCCAGCAAGGCCGAACCAGAAGTAATATTTCCCAATGAAATCAAAGTCGCATCGTTATTCACAATGATACCGGCATTCTGCAAACCGATGAACGCAATGAACAAACCGATACCTGCACCAATGGCATTGCGAAGGCTCAAGGGCAACGCATCTACGATTTTTCACGCAAATTGGTAACCGTCAGCAGAATGAATATGATTCCTTCCAAAAGTACGGCAGTCAGAGCAAACTGCCAGGTATAGCCCAGCGTAAGACAAACGGTATAGGCAAAAAACGCATTCAACCCCATTCCCGGTGCCAGTCCGAAAGGCAATTTGGCATAAAAGGCCATCAACAATGTAGCAAAAGCCGAAGCGATGACTGTTGTTGTGAAAAGCGCTCCCTTGTCCATACCTGTAGCCGCCAGAATGTTGGGATTGACAGCCAAAATATAGGCCATGGTCAGAAAGGTCGTGATTCCGGCCAAGATTTCCGTACGCACACGCGTCTCACGAGGGTTAAAACCGAATAATTTTCCAGCATTTTCATTTTATAATTGCTTTAAATGATTCAACCGGTTTAGAAAGACCACTTCATGGCCAGTGTCGGGATGAAGTAGAATCCGTTACGATCGGCAAAATCCGTACTCAATTCCCATTCTGTACCTACGCTCAGGTTCAAGTCTTTGTTTACATGCTTAAACTTATTCAGGTTTACCCAGAACTGCGGTTCACTGATGAATACAAAGTCGTGGTTGTTTCCATCTGCATCAAAATGTTTCTCACGCCAGAAATCCGCAAATCCGCTGAAAGTAAATTTTTCCTTACAGAAATTCAGGTCCATGTACCCGTCAACTGAAAGTTATGCGGTTTTTCATTCTTCTGAATATATTTATACAGCACCTGTACGCCGAATACCTTGGAAAAATCATTACTGTTCCATGAGTAGGTAGCACCTCCCAAGAAGGCATTGTTGATATAATTCAAACCTCCGTTGTATTCTACATGTGCAGAAACAGGAGCCTTCCAGAATTTCAGTTCACGGCTGATTTCCCAATAAGCAGATGACACTCCTTTGTCTGTATAATCCATATCGACAAAGAAATAAGTGCTACCCCACTTGTCTGCCTTGAACATCTCGACCGTTGTAGTCACCCACGGACGTTCGTCCAATGATTTATACAAGGCACGCCCCAAGTCATAATGCAACTGAATGTTCTGAGCCATCACTTTTCCTGCGCATACAGAAAGAAGAATAAACGCAAAAGAAATAATTTTTCATTTTAATTTAACGTACTTTTAATGGTTTTTAAAATCGGCTGCAAAATTACATAAAAAAGCGGTATAAAAACAAAGAACTCGTTATCTTTGCTCTTAAAGAGCATAAATAAGAAGCCATGAAAAAACTGTTAATCATTCTATTGATGTGTGTGATAGGCCTGGGAGCAAAAGGCCAGGTATCTCAAGAAGCCTTCCGCCAATGGCACGGAGACAAATATTCCATGTTTATCCACTTCGGACTTTACTCACAATTAGGCGGGGTATGGCAGGGTAAACAGGTGAAGAATGGATACAGTGAACAGATTCAGGCTTTTGCCCCAATTTCCAAGAAAGACTACGAAAAAATTGCCGGCCAGTTTAATCCGACACAGTTTAATGCTGACTCCATTGCTGTACTGGCAAAAAGGCGGGAATGCATTCCATTATCCTGACCAGCAAACACCATGACGGCTTCTGCCTGTTCAAAACGGCTACTACTTCTTTCAACTCATACGATGCGACTCCATGCAAACGGGATTTCGTGAAAGAAATATCAGAAGCTACCCGCCGTCATGGACTGCGGTTCGGACTGTACTATTCGCTTATCGACTGGCACTATCCGTATGCATCGCCCATGTCACCCCATAACGCTGACTTTATTACAGAAGCACACCATGCTTTTTCAAAAGCTCAACTGAAGGAACTCCTTACCAATTATGGAAAGATTTCCGAACTCTGGTTTGATATGGGAGCAAATACTCCGGCACAAAGTAAGGAACTGTATGAACTCGTACACCAATACCAGCCCGACTGCATGGTGAGCGGACGCCTGGGCAACGATTGGTATGATTTCTGCGTAATGGCAGACAATGACTATCCGGACAAAACCCTTCATGCTCCCTGGCAAAGTGCCGCATCCATGTTCGATGAGACCTGGGGATACAGAGCATGGCAGGACCGCGGATGTATAGAAAATAAGGTACGCGAAAAGACTCGGAGCCTGATTAATGTGGTTTCCAGAGGAGGAAATTACCTGCTGAACATAGGTCCGAAGGGAAACGGAGCAGTAGTTGACTTTGAGAAAGAAGTGTTGGAACAGGTGGGCGACTGGCTTTCCCGCTATGGCTACGCTGTATATCAGACGGAAGCTTCTCCTTTCCAGGAAGAGTTTACATGGGGAGAAGTAACACGCAAAGACAATCACCTATACTTGTTTCTCTCTGGGAAATATCCGGCAGATGGAAAAATCACCCTGCAAATACCCGGCTATCTTCTGCAGAAAGGAGACGGGAAAATGGCTACTTACCTGCAATATGGTGACGAAGTAGTATTGACCGTACCGGCCTCAGCCTACAAAGATAAACACATACACGTATTAACTCTTTCCTTCGATAAAAAGATTGAACCGTTCCCTGGAAAGACCATCAGAAATGCCGTACTTACTCCTCGCAACGCTACGCCGCAATACAGTTACTCCTGTTTTGATTACTATACGAACTACCGCAGCATTACGGGCTACAGCTGGAATCTCGAACAACTTTTGTTGAAACAATTGGAGATTATCTACACTTCACAGGAAGCAGGAAGAAAAATAGACCTGATATTGGATGGAAAGACCTACTCCGTAACACTGGATAAAGGAAAAGAGATAAAAGAAACTGCTTTTTCAGGTACTACCTGGGGAGAAACCTACGTATGTGGTCCCGGCAGCGGAGTGTTCCATTCGGCAGAGAAACTGGATGCAGACTTACAGCATGCACCTGTATCCGGTAAAACCTGGACCAAAACAGATAAAGACAGTGACAAGGTTTCCTGTCCGATTCTATCCAGCTATTATGTGATGCGAGAAATAGACTCTCCGCGTTCACAGCATATTCTGGCGGAAATTGGTGCCGGAAATGGAATGGAGGTCTACCTGAACGGAAAACTGATAGCCAAGCATCTGAATCCGTATCGCACAAAGTTCCGTACGGAAAAGTGATTCTTCCACTGAAGAAAGGAAAGAATCAGGTAATCCTTCGCAGCTATAACCGTTTTGAAGACGAAGCGGCTTATTTGCTGCGCCCTGCCGAGGAACAGAAAGCTTACCGTCAGGATTTCATCATTCCGGATGCGGTGAACGGAAAAGAGCATAGCCTCACTATAAAACCACACAATCCCTCTTCCCCGCACACAGATGCTGAATTATTCAACCTGCGTATCCGGTTAAGAAGGATTGCGATGTAAAAAGTCAAAGAGGTTAATACACCTCTTTGGCTACCTTATATACACTGTCGGATGCCATGAATGTGTAAAAGTGCAGGCCCGGAGCTCCGTGTGCCAGCAAATCCTTACACTGTGCCTTGCACCATTCCACACCTACTGCTTTCACTTCTTCGTCCGTCGTACATTTACGAAGTTCAGAAGCAAAGGCTTCAGGAATGTCCGTGCGGAACACTTTAGGCAATACATTCAACTGATTCTTAAATACTACAGGCTTGATTCCCGGAATAATGGGTACCTCAATGCCTTCCTGACGGCAACGTTCTACGAAAGCATAGTATTTCTCGTTGTCGAAAAACATCTGTGTCACCACATAATCGGCCCCGTTGCGTACCTTTTCTTTCAAGTAGAACAGGTCGGATTCCATATTGGGAGCTTCTTCATGCTTTTCCGGATAACAAGCCATACCGTAAGAGAAAGGAGTTTCAATTCCTTCTATCTTGGAACCATCCAGTCCAATGCCCTGATTGAAACGGTTTACCTGTTCCTGCAAATCGGTGGCATGCTCATGGTACAGACACAAATCTTTTTCTGCAATGTCCAGCGGCTTAGAATCTCCTCTCAGCAACAACAAGTTGTTAATGCCTAAGAAATTCAGGTCGAGCAAGGCATATTCCGTTTCCTCCTTCGTAAATCCCTTACAGATGATATGAGGCACCGCCTGAATGCCATACTTATTCTGAATGGCTGCGGCAATGGCTACCGTTCCGGGGCGCTTGCGTACCGTAGTCTTCTTCAGGTTTCCATCGGGCTGCGGCAAATACACTATCTCACTGTGATGTGAAGTGATGTTGATGTATTTAGGGTCAAACTCCCTCAACTTATCAATGATGTGATATACTTTTTGTATACTGTTTCCCTTTAACGGTGGCAAAATCTCAAAGGAAAACACGGGTTCCTTACTATTCTTTATCAAATCTATTACTTTCATAGTGCATTTGTATAATTTGTCGGCAAAGATACAAGCAAAAGTGCTATCCACCAACAATCGGAAGATATTTAGAAAAAACGGACTGTTTTTCCCATTAAAGGCAGATAGAATTAGAATAATATTCTATGTTCTATTCTATTTATGGAATAAATACACAGAAAATGATTTTCCGCTCCTATATGTGCAGTCCATAGTCATGCTTCACTTCATCCATGACAAACATACTTTCCAGCGAACCCAGACTGTCAATTGTTCCCAATACATTAATAATAAACTCCTGGTAATATTTCATGTTCGGAGCATGAATTTTCAGCAGATAATCGTAACTGCCGGAAATGTTATAGCACTCCGTCACCTCCGGAATGTTCTGAATGATACGGGTGAACTCCATAGCTATGTCTTTATTCATCCGACGCAATTTGACATTGCAGAATACCACAAATCCCTGATTCAGTTTATCGGCATCCAGCACAGCAATGTACTTCTTGATGTATCCTTCCCTCTCCAACCTTTTCAACCGCTCAAACACAGGAGTAGACGACAAGCTAACCTGTGCCGCCAGCTCTTTAGTGGTCAACCGGGCATTCTCCTGCAACGTACGGAGAATCTGCAAATCCACTTTATCCAGTTTTTCTGTCATAAGAATATTATTCTATTATGAGTTGTTTTACGACAGCAAATCTACAAGTTTTTTCTTTCGAACCATCATTATATAGAACAATTCTCCATATTTTCATCAAATATTGGACGATATAACCATACAAACTACTTTTGCAGTATCATTTAATCACTTTTACACACTTACGACTATGGATAGAACTAAGCTACACTTCGAAACCCTCCAGTTACATGTGGGACAAGAAAATCCCGATCCGACGACCGATGCACGAGCAGTCCCCATCTATCAGACGACTTCGTACGTCTTTCATGACTCAGCCCATGCCGCAGCCCGTTTCAGTCTGGAAGACAGCGGAAACATCTATGGCCGACTGACCAATCCCACCCAAAGTGTACTGGAACAGCGAGTCGCTGCATTGGAAGGAGGAGTAGCTGCCTTGGCCGTAGCCTCCGGAGCGGCTGCCATCAGTTATGCGTTTGAAAATATTACGCGCACCGGTGACCATATTGTATCGGCCCGTACCATTTATGGAGGAACTTACAACCTGCTGGCACATACTTTCCCCAGCCGTGGGATACACACCACTTTTGTAGACGCAGAAGAAGCGGCAAACGTGGAGCAGGCCATCCAGCCCAATACCAAAGCGGTATTCATTGAAAGTTTAGGAAATCCAAACTGCACGCTTGTCGACATTGCCCGCATTGCGGAAATAGCTCACCGTCATCAAATTCCTTTACTGATTGACAACACATTTGCTACTCCTTATCTGCTACGCCCCATTGAACATGGTGCCGACATCGTCATACATTCTGCCACAAAATTTATCGGAGGACACGGCACGTCATTAGGAGGTATCATTGTGGATTCCGGCAAATTCGACTGGAAAGCTTCCGGTAAATTCCCCCAACTGACAAGCCCCGACCCCTGTTATCACGGACTTTGCTTTGCCGATGTGGCAGGTCCTGCGGCCTATATCACCCGAATACGTGCTATTCTGTTACGCGATACCGGAGCCGCCATCAGTCCGTTTAATGCTTTCCTCCTTCTGCAAGGACTGGAAACCCTCTCACTCAGAGTAGAACGCCACGTAGAGAATGCGCTGAAGGTAGTAGACTTCCTGCAGCATCATCCTAAAGTGAAAAAGGTCAACCACCCCTCCCTTCCTGAGCACACTTTCCCAGCCCTTTATCAGAAATATTTTCCCAAAGGAGCCGGCTCCATCTTCACGTTTGAAATCCAAGGCAGACGTACAGAAGCGCACCGCTTCATCGACCACCTGGAGATATTCTCCCTGCTGGCCAATGTAGCCGATGTCAAATCGTTGGTCATCCACCCGGCCAGTACGACACACTCCCAGCTCAACGACCAGGAATTGGCAGAACAAGGCATCACACAGTCTACCATCCGTCTTTCCATCGGTACCGAGCACATTGAAGATTTGCTTGCCGACCTGAGTCAGGCCCTTGAACAAATCTAATCCAAAATACAAACGGAGAATGCCCACTTCAGTAACGAGCATTCTCCGTTTGACACATTCTCCTATACTCCGAATTTTATTCCAGTTCGTCGATATTCAATTCTTCGCTTTTCCGATATCCGGAACTGGTCAGCACCGCAATCAGTTGCTGTTGCTCATCCACCAAACGCACCTCAATGAAAGGTACCCTTCCATGATTGAACGTCTCGGTAGCCTCTGCATATACATAGCCCTCACTGATAGCACGTAGAAAAGTGATATTGGCATTCAGTGACAAAGTCAGACGTCCACGGCTATTGGCCACAGCGGCAAATGCCAAATCGGCCAATGTAAACAATGCACCTCCCTGACAAACTCCTCCGGCATTCAGATGCTTTTCAGTCACCTTCATCCGAGCTTTGGCATATCCCGGACTGATTTCCAGTAATTCCACTCCAGTCTCAGCCGCAAAACGGTCGGCCGACAGCATTTCTTTTAACGTTCCCATATCTTTTAATGTATTGTAACCATTGTAGCCCCGAAACCATATTCACGGAAAGAAGCATCCTGCCATTGATAAGTCTTGTATTTGCGTTTCAGCTCATCCAAGATAGCCCGACGCAATACACCATCTCCCTTGCCATGGATAAACACAATCCGCTGCCCTTTCTTCTGTTTGTACTCCTCCAATGTCTTGCGGAACACATCCAGCTGATAATTCAGCATTTCGGCATTTCCCATACCGGTAGTATCATCCAGCAGTTCATGGATATGCAAGTCGACCTCCACAATTTCATTCTTTACCACATGCTGCTTTTTCTGCAACTTTGCCGGTACGTCCTGCACGTTCTTCTGCAACAGTGCATTCTTGATATCATCGGCCGAAACATATACCTGCTTTACCGTTTCATCATCTTGACAATCTCATAAATCAAGGCCGGTTCCTCAAAAAAGTCAGAAGACTGGAAGGTATGCAACTTGTAGAACTTCACGGTATCAATGCGCAACTCCTGATTCACCGCCTGTTTCAGTAAGAAAGTACGGTCATCTTTGTAAGCCAGAAGCTGTACGGCCACACGCTCCATGCCATTCAATGCACTCTTTTCAAACTCTTCCAGGTGCATCTTCATGTTCGGTTTCACCGTTCCCCCGGCTGCGTAAGGTCCAGCTCTTACCTTCTGCCGAAAGATACAAATAATCAATAAAATAGTTACTGTCATTCACCAGATAGGCATCAAACGCAGTAGAGGATATGGACTTTACATCCTGCGGCACGTAGGCCAGAAATACATTCAGTACATCATTTCCACGGATTTCAGGTGCCCGATAAGTTATCGGCTTTTCTTTTTCTTCCTCCTCTTCTTCAACTTCCGGTGCAGAAGGCTTGGCTGTAGATTTTTAACGGGATGTTATAATCGTCGGTCTGTATTACCACACACTCCCTAATCAGCATAGGAATTTCAAAACCATCTTCTCCTTCCACCAAGGCAATGTCCTTTCCTTGAAATCCCCGGACAATGCCACCGCCTACTTCACTCAGGAAGCGTACTTTATCTCCTATTTTCATAATCTGTCTTCAATTTATTACACTCACAAATGTAACGACTTTCCACGGAATATGGAAATTATTCAGCAGTCTGCAAAAGGAAGTCCACGAAAAAATTATTATGTTAGGAGGATTCTGCTATTTGTTGTACTTTTGCAAAAATAAAACGACATGGAAGAAACAAAACATATAAAGATTAGCGACTACAACTATCCGCTGCCGGATGAACGCATCGCTAAATTTCCGCTGCCGGTCCGCGACCAGTCCAAGCTGCTGGTGTATCAGCACGGACAAATCAGTGAAACACATTTCACCTCCCTTCCAGACTACCTGGAGCCCGGTACCCTCATGATTTTCAACAACACGAAAGTCATTCAGGCACGTCTGCACTTCCGCAAGGAACCGGCGCGCTGATTGAGATTTTCTGTCTGGAGCCATCGAACCCAACGACTATGTACTCAACTTCCAGCAAACCCAGCATGCGGCCTGGCTATGCATGATTGGCAACCTGAAGAAATGGAAAGAAGGGCCTCTGCACAAGGAAATGACAGTAAAGGGAAAGACACTGACGCTGACTGCTACTCGTGGAGAATGTCACGGCACCAGCCACTGGATTGATTTCACCTGGGACAATCCGGAAGTAACCTTTGCCGACATTCTGGAGTTCTTCGGCGAACTGCCCATTCCTCCTTACCTGAACAGAGAAACACAGGAAAGCGACAAGGAAACTTACCAGACCGTTTACTCGAAGATAAAAGGTCCGTAGCCGCCCCGACTGCCGGTCTGCATTTCACGGAACGCGTATTGAACGCTCTCAAAGAAAAAGGAGTGGATTTGGAAGAAGTCACCCTACACGTTGGAGCCGGTACTTTCAAACCGGTGAAAAGTGAAGAAATAGAAGGCCACGAAATGCATACGGAATACATCTCCGTAAACCGTGGAACCATAGAGAAACTCCTGGCACATGGAGGTGAAGCCGTGGCGGTAGGAACCACTTCTGTCCGTACACTGGAGAGTCTTTACTACATCGGTGTCACTTTGTCACAGCATCCCGATGCCAGCCAGCAGGAACTGCACGTACAGCAATGGCAACCCTACGAAACTCATCCGGAGTTAAGTACCACAGAAGCCCTGCAACAGATTCTCGATTACATGGACCGGAACCAGCTCGATGCGCTGCACACCAGTACACAGATTATCATTGCACCGGGATACAATTACCACATCGTCAAGAAAATGGTCACCAACTTCCACCAGCCGCAAAGCACCCTGCTGTTACTGGTCTCTGCTTTTGTGAAAGGAAACTGGCGTCCCATCTACGATTACGCGCTGGCGCATGATTTCCGCTTCCTGAGCTACGGAGATTCATCTTTACTTATCCCCTAACCCCAAACAGAAGAAACAATGACAGACAATAGCGAAGAAATGTTTCCCATCGTAGACGAAGAAGGAAACATCACAGGTGACGCTACCCGAGGAGAATGCCACAACGGCAGCAAGCTGCTGCACCCGGTAGTCCACTTGCATGTATTCAACAGCAAAGGAGAATTGTATCTGCAAAAACGTCCGGAATGGAAAGACATCCAACCGGGAAAATGGGATACCTCCGTAGGAGGACATGTAGACTTGGGAGAAAGCGTGGAAATGGCACTGAAACGGGAAGCCGGAGAGGAACTCGGCATTTCCGATTTTACTTCTCAGCTGCTGACACATTATGTATTTGAATCAGACCGGGGAAAAAGAACTGGTATTTTCGCACAAAACCGTATTCGACGGACCTATCTCACCCAGTGAAGAACTGGCAGGAGGACGTTTCTGGCCACTGGATGAAATTCGGCAAAATTTAGGGAAAAAAAAACGTTTTCACGCCTAATTTTGAGCGAGAATTCACTACAGTTCTAAATCAGCAATAACAAGAACAAAAGTAAACAGAAAACGTTACATACTTTTCTGTAAAACAGTCTTATCCTTATTACGTTTCCCCTAAGGAAACATAAGTTTCCCACAGCGAAACCCTACGTTTCCGGTATGAAAAACGTACGGTTCCGCCGTGGGAAACATAAAAATATAAAGGCATTACAGCCTTATTACCCAATCATTTTAGTATTCCACCTTATCTGTTTTTTTTCAGTCCAGTCCTGAAAAGCCCGAATAGCTTCTTCCGGCAACAAAAACTTCTGAGGGCAGACGTCTTTCCGCCGGTTTCAAATCCAGTTCCTCATAAATAAAGGCATCGTCAAAGCCGATAGCTGCTGCATCGTGCTTGTTATTTCCATAATACATACGGTCCAGATGTGCCCAATAGATTGCACCTAAGCACATGGGACATGGCTCACAAGAAGTATATATCTCACAACCACTCAAATCGAATGTACCCAGTTTCTTAGCTGCCGCACGGATGGCACTTACTTCTGCATGGGCGGTCGGGTCGCAATCCGGCGTCACACGGTTTACTCCCGTAGCCACAATCTCACCGTTCTTTGCAATGACAGCACCAAAAAGGACCGCCACCTTCAGCTACATTCTTCACTGACAACTCAATAGCCTTACGCATCAATTCTTCTTTCGTCATACCATATTATTTTTAGTAATTCGTAAAAAACTTGATGAAAATACACAAAACTATAGAATAATCCAAACTTTTTGGCTACATTGCAAAAGCCACACATAATAACAGCCGCCTATGAAAAACTGCATCTTCATTTTGTTATGGTGTATTCCCGGCTTTCTTTTTCCGTCACTCCCAAGCCGGATGTAGAGAAACTGACAGAAACGGCCGATACTTATTATCAGGCAGGTAAGGTAGATTCTGCCCTATGGGCTATCGAACAAGCTCTTCAACTTGCAATGACAGAAAAGGATACCTGTGCCATGATGTCATGTTACACTTCACAAGGAGTCTACCTGCGCTCGTCCGGGAAACTCACCGAAGCAATTGCTGCCTACGACAAAGCCCTGCAATATGCGCCCCTTCTTTCCGGTAACAACGAAGAAAATTTACAGGCAATCACCACATTATACAACAACTTGGCTACGGTTTACTTGGATATGAAAAATCCGGCTCAGGCAGTAAAATACGCCTTAGATGCGGTTAAGCAGGCCGATAAATGTCAGGATAAGTCATTCCGCACACAGATTTATACCGTCTGTTCTTCCATTTTCATCACTCAAGAAGAATACGAAGCCGCCAAAACCTATCTGTCTAAAGCCATTGCCCTATCCCAGCAACTGCAACAGCCAGAAACGGAACTTGGTGCCCGCACGTACTACCTGCTGACCTTGTTCCGCACCCAGGCATCTGCCTCAGAAATCCAGAAACTGGTAGAACAAACGAATGCACTTGCCGCTAAGGTCAACTCGACCATGGCACTTGTCAATTACTATCAGGTACTTTTCTATGTCCAGCAGACCCGTAAAGAATGGAAGGCTGCCACTCAGACTGCACAGAAAATCCTGCAACTGCCGGGCATCGAAAATTATCCGTTCCTGCAATATGACGTGTATAACAACCTTCATCTTGTCTACAAGGAACTATCTGAATTTCCACAGGCCTACCACACGCTGGAATTGGCCAAGGCACTCAGCGATTCGTTGTTCGTGCAAGAAAAAAAAAAAGTCGCCAGCTGGAAGAGCTTTCCGTGAAATATGAAACCCAGAAAAAGGAGCTGGAGTACCAGAAGCTGCAGGAAAAGCGTCAAAAGGAAAAGCAGAATCTGCAATTGAAGATTACGTTTCTGTTAATCCTGATGGCTATAATGGCCTTCGTTTCACTCTACTTTATCCAAAAACAAAAACTCCGTATCGAACGGCAGAAAAGAGAAGCAGAAGCACAAAAGCGTGAATTCGAAACTTTGCAACGCGATACGGAACGCAATGCCACACGTGCCTACCTGAAAGAGCTCGAGAAAGAACGCAACCGTCTGGCCAAAGAACTTCACGACGGCGTTTGCAACGACCTGTATGCACTCGAGATGAATGCCTCCACACTCAACGAATCGTGGAAAGAACTCCTGCGCACCAGTCGGGAGAACATCCGACGTGTATCCCACGAACTGCTTCCTCCTACCTTCCAGGAAACGACTTTAAAGCAAGTATTACAGAACTATGCAGAACGGATGACCTCTGCATCATGCAAAGTCACCCTGACCACTCTTCCCGAAGAATGCGACTGGTCTGTACTTCCGGAAACTTATTGTCTGAACATCTACCGCATCATTCAGGAGGCTACCGGCAATGCGCTCAAACATGCCTTCCCCACGGAAATCCATCTCACACTGGAGTGGAAACTTCCGAATCTGGAACTCACCATTTCACACAACGGGAAATTCAGCTCTACCTCAGAAAAAGGTATCGGGCTACAAACTATGAAAGAAAGAGTGATGGCAATGAAAGGACACATTTCAGTTGAAGCAGAAAAAATACAAATCATTATTCCGCTTTTCCTATAGAAAAACTACGGCTTCCCGTGGGCATTATCTCAAGAGGGTTGCGTACTTTTGTTAACAAATAAAAAGACAAGTATTGCATGAATTTGAATGTAGCCATCGTAGACGACCATCCTCTTGTGCTGGAAGGCCTAAAAAGCCTGCTTCTTCAGACTGAAGGCATAGAACACATCTATACTGCCCAAACAGGTTCACAACTGGGCAGTTTGCTCGCTCTGCATTCAATTCATCTGTATATCATCGATTTAGACCTGCCTGATATAGACGGTTTTGAACTGATTCACCAGATTAAACAGAAATCTCCGGAGGCCAAGATTATTGTCAGCACCATGCACGAGGAAATCTGGATTGTCAACAAGCTGAAACATCCTGACATTGACGCTGTGGTATTCAAATCTTCCGCAGGGAAATACATACAGAAAGCCTTACAGGCTGTTTTAAAGGGGAAAAAATACTATTGCCCGCAGTTTCAGAAACTCTATAAAGAAAAAGATAAAATCGGACACACGCCCGACACGCTTGATTCCGCTCCCACCATTCGGGAACTGGACGTGCTGAAAGCCATAGCCAAAGGAATGAGTACCCACGAAATATCCGAATGTCTCTTTATTTCAGAGAATACAGTAGAATGGCACCGGAAAAACCTGATGGTGAAGTTCGGGGCCAAGAACGCCACCGACCTGGTCATCAAAGCCCTTTCAAAAGGTTATCTCAGTATTCCGCTGAAATAAGTATTGCTTTGTTTTATTTTATGTTTCACCTAAATTATCTGCTACCATGAAAAACTGATTTATGCAGGACTTGCCTGCTTTATGCTACTGGCCGCTCAAGCTTGTTCCGGAAATGCACAAAATCCACTTCTGATGAAGCCGTCCAGGAAACTGTTTCTCAACCAGTTTCAGACCCGGTATACGACAAAATCATGAACCTGATTGAGGAAGCGACTGCCAAAATCAAGGAAAATCCCAATCCGCAAGAAGCCATGAAAATTATGGCAGAAACCAGCAAGAACATTGATAAGTGCTGTGAAGAAAATGGTATCACCCTTTCCGATTGGAAAAAGAACCTGTCTGACGACTTAAAGAAAAAATACGAAGAAGCAACTGCTAAATTCTTGGAAGCCTGCGAAAAATAAAATAACCTTTAAATAAATACGTTATGAAAACATTAGCTTATTATTTGTTAGGCATCTTCTCTTTATGCCTCCTGAATGCATGCAGTGACGAAGAAAACCCAACTCCGGAACCTCCTCCTTCCAAAGGACAGGAAGAAGTACAAAAAATTGTAGAAGTACTGAAAGAAAGCAATCCGGAAGTCAGCCAGTTTGTAGAAATACTGGAAAAAGTGAATGTAGCCGACCTGACACAAGACGAACTGACCGTCTTTGCTGTAAAAAACAAAAATACCGCAAGCCGTGCTGCCGTATTGGATACCGCTTCCATCAAAAATCACATCGTCAAAGGACGCTATGCCAAAGAGGATTTAACAGATGGCAGTACCCTGACCAGTATCAGTAACGAAACACTTTATGTGACACGTACTGAAAATGACGTACAAATTAATGGAGTCAAGATTGAAGGCAATGCTATTCCGGCCGGAAACAGCTATGTGTATGTCGTTCCTGAAGTGATTCCGACAGCAGAGGTTCCTTTGGTTCCTTTACATGCAACCACCATTATCACCAAGTTACCTACAGGAGAAGCACTTGCAGGAGTCAACATCGAAGCAAAAGATGGAAGAGGAAACCTGCTTGGCACTTTCACCACGAAATGAAAACGGTGAAGCAATTTATTCAGCATCAAAGCGATACATTGAGTTATGTGATTAGTAAAGAAAATTTCTCTAACCTGCACGACGGCTTCTTAATCGCAGGAATGGACGAAAACGGAAATTTAATATACGCCGACTTAAACGGAGATGGCCTGATAAACGTGGATGATAAAGTAAGCAGTGACCCTTATACTCTTCGTGAATTACAAAGATCTTCCGGAAAACAGTCTGACAAAGACTCACTACATGACAGAGATAAAAGAGGAAGAAATCAATGTGCCTGAAGTGGAAGCACTATGGAAACAATCATTTGAGACATTCCTTACTCAAAGCAAAAACATGGAATTCAGCCTGTTATATGATAAAAGCTTTGACTATAACATGATTGAATATACCTCCAGTACTTTCTGGGATTTTGCTTATCAAACAATAGACGAATGCAAAAATACCTGGAACAACTGACTTCACTCAATACCGCAGAAGGATGGGAAGCCTCCTGGAATCTAACCGTTGACTTAGGAGTCATTCAAAGCCAGTTGTTCGGATATTATGGTAAACTCATACCTAATGACACACAGGAAAGTCAAGAATACTTGATTTACTATCTGACTGATTTAGTAAATACATTTGACACGGAGAAACAATTAGCAGCCAGAGCCCTACTTGCAAAGATTTCCCTACTTTCTGGAGCTTACGACGCTGCTATCCAAGAATGCCAATATATTTTGAATACCAACGCATTCGTTTTAGACCCACAGGCTCTAAATAATCTTGAAAGTAAAGAAGTTATTTGGGGAGGATATAAAGACAATTTCGGTAATCCCGGAGGCGACTACATTCATCCAGTTCTGCTGCGTGAAGTCTACCTTATGGCTGCCATCGCTTATTCTCAAACCGGAAGAGAAATGGAAGTCACAGAAGTTAAAAACATCTTAAACGAGGCATTCTCTATCGAAGGTGCAGAATGGAAAGACTACATCAATCTGCTGCAAGGAACCGGAAGCGCTTATCCATATTACCGGTTGCTGAACATACCTATCGAGCAGACAGGATTCAACCCGAACAAACATTTCTATCTCCCCATTCCTCAAACTGCACTCGATACTTATCCAGGAATGAAGCAGAACTCTGGATATTGATTCTCTCTTACTCTCTCTCTAACACAAAAAATCCCAGCCAGAAATATTTCCGACTGGGATTTGCTTAATATCTGAAAGGGGAAGATTACATCATACCGCCCATGCCACCCATTCCCGGAGCAGCCATCGGCATTTCAGGTTTTCTTCCTTCTTTTCTACGATGACACATTCTGTAGTCAGGAACATACCTGCGATAGAAGCGGCATTTTCCAATGCTACACGAGTAACCTTTGCAGGATCAACTACACCGGCAGCATGCAAGTGTTCGTATACATCTGTACGAGCATTGTAACCGAAGTCACCTTTACCTTCACGTACTTTCTGTACTACAACTGCACCTTCCTTACCAGCGTTAGCTACAATCTGACGAAGCGGTTCTTCGATTGCACGCTTGATGATTTCGATACCTGTAGTTTCATCTGCATTGTCACCTTTCAAGCCTTCCAATGCATCGATGGCACGGATGTAAGTTACACCACCACCCGGTACGATACCTTCTTCGATAGCGGCACGAGTTGCACACAAGGCATCATCTACACGGTCTTTCTTTTCCTTCATTTCTACTTCGCTGGCAGCACCTACGTAAAGAACTGCTACACCACCTGACAATTTAGCCAGACGTTCCTGCAATTTTTCCTTATCGTAGTCAGAAGTAGAGTTCTTGATTTCAGCCTTAATCTGGTTGATACGTTCCTGAATCAATTCTTTCTGACCTGCACCGTTTACGATAGTAGTGTTTTCCTTAGAAACAGTTACCTTGTCGCAAGTACCCAACATTTCGAGTGTAGCCTGTTCCAGTTTCAAACCTTTTTCTTCGCTGATAACTACACCGCCAGTCAATACGGCAATATCTTCCAGCATAGCCTTACGACGGTCGCCGAATCCCGGAGCCTTCACAGCACAAATCTTCAACTGACCACGCAGACGGTTAACTACCAAAGTAGTCAACGCTTCGCTGTCTACATCTTCTGCGATAACCAACAAAGGACGTCCGCTCTGTACAGCCGGTTCCAGGATAGGCAAGAAATCTTTCAGGTTAGAAATCTTCTTATCGTAAATCAGGATATACGGATGTTCCATCACGCATTCCATCTTTTCAGTATCAGTTACAAAGTAAGCAGACAAGTAACCACGGTCAAACTGCATACCTTCTACCACACCAATTGTAGTATCTGTACCCTTAGCTTCTTCGATAGTGATAACACCGTCTTTAGAAACTTTACGCATTGCATCTGCAATCAACTTACCGATAACCGGGTCGTTGTTTGCAGAAATTGTAGCAACCTGTTCAATCTTATCGTAGTTATCACCTACAGTTTCAGACTGAGCCTTGATAGATTCCACAACCTTTGCCACAGCCTTGTCAATACCACGTTTCAAATCCATCGGATTTGCACCGGCAGTTACGTTCTTCAAACCAACACCTACGATTGACTGAGCCAATACAGTAGCAGTAGTTGTACCGTCACCTGCATCATCACCTGTCTTAGAGGCTACAGATTTTACCAGCTGAGCACCTGTGTTCTGGAACGGATCGCTCAATTCCACTTCTTTTGCTACAGTTACACCATCCTTTGTAATGTGAGGGGCACCGAATTTCTTTTCGATGATTACATTACGACCTTTCGGGCCCAGTGTTACTTTCACTGCATTAGCCAGTTCGTCTACACCTTTTTTCAACTGATCGCGAGCGTCAATGTTGAAGAGAATATCTTTTGCCATAGTGAATTTCCTTTCTAATCTTAAATTCGTTAATTACCTAAATTATCCCAAAACTGCCAGTACATCGCTCTGACGCATCATCAAATACTTCACACCTTCGTATTCGATTTCAGTACCAGAATATTTACCATACAATACAGTATCACCTACTTTCAAGACCATTTCTTCGTCTTTAGTGCCATGGCCAACTGCCACTACTTCACCCTGCAACGGTTTTTCTTTCGCTGTGTCAGGAATAATGATACCACCGATTGTTTTTTCTTCTGCAGGAGCCGGAAGAATCAGGACTCTGTCTGCTAATGGTTTAATGTTCATAATGCTATAATTTAGTTTATATTTTATCGTTTATCAAATGCGTTAAAGCACCTATCTTTCTGCGAAAAGCGTGCCAAAAACAAAAAGACTGACATTCTGACATAAAACAACCTGACAGTCCTGGCCTCATACTGACAATTCTGACATCCAGCCTTACACGCAAACAAACTTCCGTTATTGGAGATGTATCGAAAAATAATTATCTTTACCACCTAAACCTAACATAATAAATATATGAACAGACCTCTGCAAACACTTACTTTAGCCGCTGCACTTTCCTGCACAATGGCTACGGGTTGGGCTTCCATTCTTACACAAATGCCCAATCAACAGAACAATGACTACGAAATGTTTATGGAAAAAATCCGGAATAACAACTATTAAAAAATCCTTCCATTGACAAAGATCTAGCTTTGTTTCAGGAAAACGGCTCATTTAGCGACATTGATTATGATGATACCCAGATGACCAACTGGACTCCGATTCAACACATTGAACGTTTGTCGGATTTTGTCTACGCATATACCAACGAAAAGAACAAATACTATCAGAACGAAGATTTATATCAGAAAATTGTCAAAGGATTAGAATACTGGTATGACGTAGATTCTGAAAGTGACAACTGGTGGCACAATCAGATTTCCGAACCACAGAAACTCGGGGTGCTGCTCATTCAAATGCGCATTGGAAAAAAACAGATTCCACAAGAACTGGAAACAAAAAATATTGAAACGGATTCAGGAAACAGGCGGAGACCCGGCTAAATGGACAGGTGCCAACCGTACAGATATTGCTCTACACTGGATTTACCGTTCTTGTCTGACACAGAATGAAGCCGATTTAAAAACAGCTATCGACAACGTTTTCAATCCGGTGGTATATACCACAGAAGAAGGATTCCAACATGACAACAGTTATTTCCAACATGGAGAACAGCTTTACATCGGAGGCTATGGAGATGAAATTCTTAAAGGTGTTACCCAGGTAGCTTCCTATGCATTGGGCACACAGTATCAACTGGATAAAGAGAAAGTGAAGCTGCTCAGCAAGTTCATGCGCGAGACTTATTACCGTACCGTACGCGGTCAGAATATGTCGTTCGACGTGGTAGGACGCAGTGTAAGCCGTCCGGGATTACTGAACAAACGAACCACTACCACTTATGCCCAGCGAATGATTGACATCGATCCAACTCATGCCGATGAATACAAAGCCATCATCGCCCGCCTGAACCGAAAGCAGCCTGCTGACTATCAGGTAACCGCTTCACATACCCATTATTTCCGTGGTGACTACTCATTACATGTGCGTCCTCAATATAACTTTGACGTACGTTTGGCTTCTACACGCACGAAGAAATGTGAATACGGCAACAAAGAAACCTGAAAACCTATTTCATGTCCGACGGATGTACCAACATTGTACAAACAGGCGATGAGTATTTCAATATCTTCCCAGTATGGAACTGGTGCCATATTCCGGGTACTACCGCTCCTCAAGTAGAAAAAATACCGATGGATCCGAAAGCATGGGGCGTGTTAGGTACTTCCACATACGCAGGAGGAGTTTCCGACAGTATTTATGGAGCTACGGCATACGCTTACATGGATACCAACCTGAAGTAAACACCGGAGCCAAGAAAAGCTGGTACTTCTTTGATAACGAAGTGGTATGTCTGGGAGCTGGTATACAATCCACTTCCACTTATCCGGTTCACACCACTGTCAACCAATGCTTCTTGAAAGACGGCATCTTAGTTGACAAGGGAGGTAAAGAAGAGACCTTAGCAAACGGAAGTTATACCTTGCAAGCCCCGCAGTGGGTATTGCATGACAAAATCGGCTACTTCTTCCCACAGAAAGAAGAAGTGTTCCTGACAGCCCAGACACAGAGCGGACGCTGGTATGACATCAACACCAGCAAATCGAAAAAAGAAGAAAAGAGGGATGTCTTCACATTGGGTATCAATCACGGTGTGGCTCCGAAAGACGGCTCATACGCTTACATTGTAGTGCCGGGAAAAACTTCCGCACAAGAGATGGAAGCCTATCAGAAAGAGAATGCCATCGAAATTCTGTCGAACAATGCAAAAGTACAGGCTGTTCGGAATACCAAACTGAATGTCTGGATGGTAACTTTCTTCGAAGCTGGTACTTTCAAACATAAAGAATTGAGTGTTACCGTAGACAAGCCATGCATATTGATGGTAAAAGACATCAACGCAAAATCGGCCAATCTGCATATTGCCGACCCGGGACAAACCCAGTCGCCCATTCAAGTGGAACTGAAAATCGGTAAGAAGAAACAAGCGCTCACAGCCGACTTCAGCCAAACAGGCATTTATGCAGGAGCTACCAAGCAATACACTGTAAAACTTTAATCTCAATATGAGACAAAAAAGAAGCTCCATGGTACACTCAACTCAAGGCCATGGAGCTTCTTCTTTTTATTGTTCTTCCGATTCCGAGAATAAATCTCTTGCAGGAGTCACCGGTGTCGTGCCCCTGTCCGCTTCCTGCCGGATACGGGAGGAGAACCTCTTTTTCGAAGTGATGCCCAATTCCGTCAGCATATCCGCCTGACGAATCAGGTTGCCTTTTCCCTGCGAAAGCTGCCCCAACGCATTCTTGTAAGCCGTGGAAGCTGCCTGTAAAGAATCTCCAATCTTTTCGAAAGTCTCGGTAAATCCTACCAGTTTCTCATAAAGCACCGTTCCTCGCTTGATGATGTCCTGAATATTTTTCACCTGATACTCCCGCTTCCATAAATCCAAGGCCAATCGAAGCGCTGCAATCAGGTTGGTCGGACTAATCAATACGACCTTCTTCTGGTAAGCATAATTCCAAATGTCCGGATCGGCCTGCAAGGCCAACAAATAAGCCGGCTCGTTCGGCACGAACATCATTACAAAATCCAATGAAGACACATTGTAGCTGGAATAATCTTTCCGGCTCAACTCATCAATGTGGGCTTTCACAGAAGCCAGATGTGCTTTCAAGTACTGTTCACGCTGCACGGCATCCTCACAGGCCACATAGCTTGCGTATGCCGTAAGCGATACTTTTGAGTCAATAATCACCTGACGGTTATCCGGATACACCACCAGCACATCAGGCTGCATCCGCTGTCCCAACTCGTTTTTAAGCGGTTCACCGTGTTCATCTTTCAAGAATTCCTGACGGAAATATTCTTCCCCTTCCCTCAGACCGGAATTTTCCAAGATAGTCTCCAATATCATTTCACCCCAGTTTCCCTGCATCTTGGAATCTCCTTTCAAGGCACGAGTCAGGTTGTTGGCATCGTCGCTAATCTGTTTGTTCAGCTGCATCAGTTCCTTGATACGGTCTTCCAAAGAAAAGCGTTGCTTGGATTCTTTATCGTACACCTCTTCCACCTGATGCTTGAATTCTTTCAAATTCTCTCCAAAAGGTTTCAACAAATTACTCAAAGTTTCTGAACTAAGCCGGTTGAATGCCTCCGTCTTCTGCTGGAAAATCCGGTTAGCCATATTCTCAAACTCCGTATTCAGTTGCTTCCGCAATTTCTCCACTTCTTCCTTCTGATTCTCCAACCGTTCTTCCAGGTTGCGACGCTCTGCCTGTGATGTAGCCAGTGCACGACCTGCCTCTGCCCATTTCCCAGAAAGTTCATCGACCTGTCCACGCAGCCTCTCCGTATCCTTCCGATACTGCTCTGTCAGCAATTCAGCACGTTCCTTTTCCGCCTTCAGCAAATCCTGGGCATGCTGTTGGTTCATCTGTAACTCCGACCGCAAAGAAACGGACTTCCTCGCAGCCCATAAATAGCCCAGCAATCCTCCTACTATCACGCCAACAACCAAATATACAATTTCCATATTCTCTACTAATTTTCGAACACCTATAAAAAAACACAGGTTCACGAAACAGAAGTCCGAAGCATCTGCCTCTTCCGTCTTCTTCCGTGAAACCTGTGTCCTTTTTATTTATGATTAATCGCTCACACTTATCCGTTGATGGCAGCTACCAGTTCTTCCGGAGTAACCAGCGACTGTTCGCCGCTCGTCATATTTTTCAGCATGACTTTTCCTTCTTTCATTTCATTTTCACCTACAATGGCTACAAACGGTACCATCTTAGCATTGGCATAGCTCATCTGTTTCTTCATTTTAGCAGCATCCGGATAGATTTCTGCACGGATACCAGCCGCACGAACCTGTGCCAATACCGGCAATACATACGCAGCCTCAGCTTCACCAAAGTTGACGAACAGCAACTGTGTGCCGTTCACCGCTTCTTTCGGATACAAATCCAACTGGTTCAGTACGTCGTAAATACGGTCAGCGCCGAACGAGATACCCACTCCCGACATACCTTCCATACCGAACACACCGGTCAGGTTATCGTAACGGCCACCTCCACTGATACTACCAATCTGTACGTCCAGCGCCTTCACTTCAAAGATAGCACCCGTATAATAGTTCAGTCCACGAGCCAATGTCAAATCCAGTTCCACTTCCGACTGAATACCTAGTCCGGCAATCGTCTTCAGGATAAATTCACTTTCTTCTACTCCCTTCAAGCCAGTCTCACTTGCAGCCAGCACATTCTTCAACGTAGCTAACTTCTCTTCGTTCGAACCGCTCAACAGAATAATCGGCTGCAACTTGTCGATGGCTCCTGCGGAATACCTTTTGATGCCAGTTCCGCATTTACATTGTCCAAACCAATTTTATCCAATTTGTCAATGGCCACTGTAATGTCGACAATCTTATCGGCTTCTCCGATGATTTCTGCAATACCTGTCAGAATCTTACGGTTGTTAATCTTGATGGAAACACGAATACCGAATTTCTGGAACACCGCATCAATCATCTGCACCAGTTCCACCTCATTCAGCAAGGAATTACTGCCTACCACGTCGGCATCACACTGATAGAATTCACGGTAACGTCCCTTCTGCGGACGGTCGGCACGCCATACCGGCTGAATCTGGAAACGCTTGAACGGAAAAGTGATTTCATCACGGTGCATTACCACGTAACGCGCAAAAGGAACTGTCAGGTCATATCGCAAACCTTTTTCACAGAATTTGCTGGCCAATTTTGCTGCATTGCGGCTCAACAGTTCTTCATCTGTCAGTCCAGAAAAATAGTCACCTGAATTCTGAATCTTGAAAAGCAGCTTATCGCCTTCCTCTCCGTACTTACCCATCAAAGTAGACAGGTTTTCCATGGAAGGAGTCTCTATCTGCTGAAAGCCGTAGCGATAGAACACCTCGCGAATCGTGTTGAATATATAGTTACGTTTCGCCATTTCTACCGGCGAAAAGTCTCTTGTTCCTTTAGGTATACTTGGTTTTGTTGCCATAATGAATCAGTCTTTAAATTAACGGGGCAAAAATACGAATAAAATTTCTACCTTCCGCACACAAAACGAAAGGATTTCATGCTTACTCGCGACGATTCATATAAATCGTTACGTAGTAAATCAGCGTAGCCAGTGAACCCAAGGCAGCTACGACATACGTATAGGCAGCCGACTTCAAGGCATCCGTAGCCTGCTGATGATTAAACGCATTGGTAATTCCAGCACTACTCAACCATACCAGTGCCCGACGGCTTGCATCAATTTCTACCGGAAGGGTAATGAAACTGAACAACGTAGTCATGGCAAACAGACAGATACCGATAAGCAGCAGCTGCGGAAAAGATTGTAACATTATTATACCTGCCAACAACACCCAAGATACGATGGAAGAAGAGAACTGTACTACCGGAACCAAAGCCGAACGCATACGCAAAGGCGCATATCCCCGCGCATGCTGTACCGCATGTCCGCACTCGTGAGCAGCCACTGCCGCAGCAGCCACACTTGCACTACCATAAACTCCTTCACTCAAATTCACTGTCTTGTTCATGGGGTTATAATGGTCGGTCAACATTCCCGACGTACTGGTCACTGTCACGTCGTAAATACCATTGTCACGCAGCATCTTTTCCGCCACTTCCTTTCCTGTCATGCCATTGGTCAACGGCATCTGGGAATATTTTTCAAATTTACTCTTCAGGTTTGCCTGAACCAGGTAACTGATAATCGCAATACCTATAAATACAATCCAAATCAACATCAATACTTCGGTTAAATTTTTACCGAAAAAAATTAAAAGTTAAAACAATAGAACCGGCAAAAGCTGGTTCGGAAAACACTAAAGAGGTCATTGAAATGTTGTCAAAACGAATGGTTAAGCATGAAGAAATGTGCTGAAAAAAAAAAGAGAGCTAACCTGCTGATAAATAAAGGTAAAAAGTATTGCATAATTCGTT
>ENA-OQAL01000075-OQAL01000075.1-human-gut-metagenome-genome-assembly--contig:-NODE-75-length-24411-cov-5.514248_pt1 | contig 24411 bp, 24 predicted proteins | sample MGYA00242491_ERZ504519 | MGnify/ENA primary metagenome ERZ504519 (study PRJEB26092, sample SAMD00036260) | human gut metagenome | host: Homo sapiens | study: EMG produced TPA metagenomics assembly of... | reverse complement strand
ATGGCGGTTCGACCGGTGGTAATGGCGATTCGAACGGCAACGGTGGTTCAACCGGCGGTAACGGTGGTAATGGCGATTCGAACGACAATGGCAATGGTGGTTCGGACGGCGGTAACGACAACTCAGATACAGGTACTGCTGGCGAATAAGCCATACCGGAGAAGGATTTGGATATAGCGAATGGTACCCCCATAGGTCCCTCTTAATTTCTGGGGGGGGGGGGGGCTGTGGTAAATTGTTTGCCGTATGCAGCTGAAGGGGAGGGAGATACATGCAAGGCGTGAATACCGGTGAATCCGGCGCACCAAACGGCGAGCAAGGTATGAGGACTCAAGAGATTCATATCGTCTCGTCCAATGCGCATCGACAGGCATACGCGTCCATGCAGAATCAGCGTCTGCAAAAGCAGTTCGAGCCGATGACTTTTTCAATACCCCGTTTCCTGCGGAAAAGGAAGGACATAGCGCGGCAAGGCTGAATCGACTCCCCGGTGGCGTTTCGCCTTCGTCGCCAGCCTGATCGCCATCGATTTGGCAGTGATGCTGCTTTCGTTGACCGTCAGCCTTGTAATCAACGGTGCTGCTTTCGATGCCATCGGCGATGTGATGCCGTTTTGGCTTTTCCTCATTCTGTTCAGCCTGATTTGGTTGCTGTGCTTGGCATTCGCGGGCACATACCACCGCCATGTTATGGCGGACGGCTATGAGCTGTATGCCAAAATCATCAATGCGTCGTTGCTGACCATCATCTCATACTGCAGCCTTGCATTTATTTTCAAACTTGCATTGCCCCGTACTGCGTTGATTATCGCGCCAGTCATCGCCTTCTTCTTGGATATCATCGCACGTTGGCAGATGCGTCAAGCGTTGCATCGTCACCGCAGCAAAGGCTCTTGCAAGTACAGAACGGTGGTCATCGGATCTTCCGATGGCATCAACAAAGCCTTGCAGACCATGCGCAACTGCATGAATTGGGGGTACGAACCAGTTGCTGTATGCCCAATTGAAGCGGATCCAGCTTCAAAAGACGCTTATGTGGTTACCTCATACACACCGGATGCCAATATCGAAGGCTCCAGCAAACTCAAGGTGATTCCTTTCAACTCGGCATTCCCACGTATTTGCGAAAGCCTCGGTGTACAGGAAGTCTATGTGGCTGACGTGCTTTCGCGTGATTCCGAAATGCTGCATGGTCTGTCTCTTGCGGTGGAGTCGCTGGGTATGGAACTTGCCTTGGCGGTCTCCCTGGCGGATGTGAGCGGTCACCGTTTGTATCTGCGAAACACCACGGAACAGCCGGTTCTGTTGGCTTCCCTGCCGCAGTACACGGGAGCTGCGAACGTAATCAAGCGTTTGCTGGACATCATCGGCTCACTGTGCGCGCTGATTATTTCCTCTCCGATTCTTCTCGGCGTCGCCATCGCCATCAAGCTTGATGATGGCGGTCCGGTGTTCTTCTCTCAGACCCGTATCGGACTGCACGGCAAGCCGTTCAAAATGTATAAATTCCGTTCCATGGTCACCAATGCTGAGGAGCTGAAGAAGAAACTCGCTGAGGAAACTGGGCAGGAAGACCGGTTCATCTTCAAAATGAAAGATGATCCGCGTATCACCAAGGTAGGTCACTTCATCCGTAAGACTTCTTTGGATGAGTTCCCGCAGTTCTACAACGTGCTCAAGGGCGATATGTCTCTGGTCGGTCCGCGCCCGGCATTGCCGGAAGAAGTGGCCCGCTATGGTTCCCTATATTCCGCCCGACTGCTGGTCAAGCCGGGCATCACCGGTCCGTGGCAGGTGTCCGGCCGGTCGGATCTTTCACAGGAGCAAAGCGAATATCTGGACGTCTCCTACATTGAGAATTGGTCCATCGCTGGAGATCTTGCGATTCTTGCCAAAACCGTGATGGTAATCTTCACTGGCCGTGGATCGTACTGAGCCAATAAGTGGGTTTTCTGTGATTTTCCCTCTGTTCTTGTGATGGAACAGAGGGAAATTTCATTTGGCGGCCGAAAAAAAGGGGTGGCCATGTGGCACAATAATGCGCTGGAATAGTCAAATTGAGTGCTTAATGATTTGAGGAGCAAAGCATGGGGCAACATGCTCAAGCAATACGGGAAAAACATACGGCACGGAATGTGACGCTTATTGTACTTGCGGTGCTGATCGTGCTACTTGCCATTGCTGCAGTGTTTGGTATGCAACTGTATAAGCAGGCAAAAAGCGTCAAGGCACACGAATCGCAAGCCATATCCTCACTATCCGCAATCAATGACCCTGCAAAGCTCAAGGATGCCGCCGCGTCGCAGGCGTCCATCGCGCAGGCTCAGCAGCAGACGGCGCAGGCCAAGCAGATTGCGCACGGTTCACTATGGAACGTGGCCGCGAAAATGCCGTTCGTCGGCAGTGACATCGCCACTGTGCAAGGCATGACGGAAGTCGTGGACAACCTTGCACAGCAGACACTGCCATCGTTGGCCACTGCGGTGCAACAGCTTGCCGATGCCAATCTTTCCGGTGCGGAAGGGCAACTCAACCTGCAGCCAATCGCCGATGCGCAAGGTAACTTCGACAAGCTCAACCAGCAGGTGCAGCAGCAGAACAAGCAGTATAACAGTCTTGCCGAGCCGAAAATCGGCATGGTGAAGAAAGCCTATCAGCAGGGCAAGGACCAGCTTGACAATATCGCCGATTTGGTTGGACAGGTCAGCAACGCCACTCACATGCTGCCTTCCTTCCTCGGCCAGAACGGTGCCCGCACATACTTGCTGGCGGCACAGACCACATCCGAAACACGTTCCGGCGGCGGCTTGGTTGGCTCTCTCGGCACCATGACTGCGGATCATGGCAAAATCGCGGTGGGGGACTTCCACCCGAATGGTGAGTTCGTCAATGGCAACAACGGCACCGCTGAGGAACATGCGGTATTCAACAGGCCGTTGGGTTTCTCCTTCGACGTGCGAGACACCTTCGCGGTGCCGGATGTTTCCCGCAACGCGGAAATGCTCAACGCTTCATGGCAGCGTTCGCAATATGCCTGCAACATCGACGGTTTGATTTCCGTGGATCCGGTGTTCATCCAGAAAATGGTGGAGATCAACGGACCAGTCACCTTGTCCAACGGCACTGTGCTTACCGGCGAGAACACCGCCGAATACATGCTCAACACCATCTACAAGGACGTTCCTGTGACACAGCAGGACGAATACTTCGAGTACATTGCCAAAACGGTGATGGACGGCGCTTTTGGCAACATGACTGTGGACAAGATGATGAAGGTGGCGCAAAGCATCGGTGATTTGGCCGAGAACCGCCACTTCTACGCCTACACGTTCCACGATGACGAAGCGAAGTACTTCCAAGGTGCTGGACTCGCCAAGAATGCGCCTGAGAGCGAGACCAATCCGGAAACGGGCATTTACATCAGCGAGCAGAATCCTTCGAAGATGGGTTGGTATATCGACCGTACCAGCGAAGTGACCAAGACAGGTGACAAGACCTACCACGTGAAGTACACGCTGACCAACCGTATGACTTCCACGGAAATGGCTACCTGCACGAGTTACATTCTCGGTGGTGAGCAGAAGGGCGTTGGTGGCGTGCCCGTGGCGCCGAGTGGCACATCCGCGCAGCGTGTGCTGATTTACGCGCCTGCAGGTGGTTCGATTGGATCAATCGCCGTGACCGGTGATGTGCGTGACCGTAGCAATGCCACCATGGACGGCAAGCCATTGAACTCCAGTATGGCGTACATCGCACCTGGCAAGAGCGTGACGTACGAGTTCGACGTGACCGTGTCTGACAAGGCCACGGCTGATATGAAGCTCGATCAGACGCCGTGTGGCAAAATGACCAATGATGTGAAATACAACTATTGAAATATGGCGCGGTAATTCTCGACATTATTGGTGCATGATTTCCTTGAATTCATCTCAATGAAAACTTGTTCAATGAAGTCTATGAATTATTGCTATATTCTTGGAAATACAGGGGGTATTTCTGCTGGAAAGCGGAGATACCCCCTATTTTATTAGTGAAAAAGGGTGTATTTATGCGAATTGTTGTATTATATTGCATGTAATTAATATCCTATATTTTCAAGGGGTTGGCATGTCTGTTCTTGACGGATTTGAAGCAGTGGGAGAAAAGACCACCACCAATAAGATGACCATGACGGTCATGGAATCATCCGTTCGCTTTTCCAAAGGCGTGACCGAAGCGCTCGGATGCCCGGCATACGTGAAATTGCTGGTGAATGACAAGCGGAAGAAGATCGCAGTCCAGGCATGCGACGCCAAAGACGAGAACGCCATCAAGTTCTGCAAGACCAAGCGAAACAAGGCCGATGGCGTCGACTCTGACGCTGCAGGAAAGGCTTCTTCCGTGACCGTGCGTACCACCGATGTGCTGGTAGCGGTGCAGAAGTATTTCACCTTCCCGCCGGTCGCAGACGACCAGATCGCCTATTTCGCCATGAATGGCGAGTCCTACCCGGATGAGAAGGTTGTCATTTTTGCTGTGGCCGATGCCTCAAAGGGTGTATCCGGCAAGCGCGGTCCCCGCAAAGGTTCGCATCATACGGCCAAAGATGGCGAGTAAGTGAACAATATTCCGCTCAGCTTGAAAAATCGCATATAGTACAGTTCTCTTGATGTGAGTGCTGTACTATATGCAGTATCTTGATAGGCTGTGCGAATCGTCCATAAACGCTAATAATGAGTACGTATGCATCCAGCCCAAAAAATCCTGAAAAAGGGAGCTTGGAATGAATGTGGCAGGTAGTGGGCGTGTAGGATTTTCGTTCAGTATTCGAGTCGCTCAAAATAACGTGCTTGGTTGGCGATGGACGGTGGAAAAAAGAGCATGACGGCTTTTTCGAGCCCGTTGCGTCTGGCCGTTCGCTCACGCGTAAGATGGCCAAAAGGGCCGCGATAAAAGCGATGAATGAATTGCGTGCATAAACAACCGTAACGCCATGAATGGCCTGCATCTTTCCATATGAAATATAAAAAGGTGTATAAGACAGGAGAGGCTCCGCACAATGTGTGCGGAGCCTCTCCTGTCTGAAAAATTAAAACTCAGTAGCAGTGGTTGGCGAGCCAGTAGGTGTAGGCGCCCTGGATGGAGCCGTAGCGCTGTGCGCAGTAGCCCCAGAACCACTTAAGCTGGGTCTGGTAGTTGGTGGCCCAATCGGCACCGGCGCTCACCATCTTCGAACCGGGCAGCGCCTGCGGCAGACCGTACGCGCCGGAGCTTGGGTTCGTGGCTGCGACATTCCAACCGGACTCATGAGAAATGATGTACACGGTGGCGGTGAAATCGGCCTCGGAATAGCCGCTGGACAGCAGATAATCGTGAGCCCACTGCTGCATTTCGCCAGCCGGCACGGTGGTGCCGATCGACGCTGCGGCCGCGGACGGCGTGGACGAGGAGCCGGTGCGACGAGGATCACCTTGTCGGTCGGAGCCTTCTTTACGAAAGAGCTGATCATATTGGAAGACATGACCTTGCCGCCGGACTTGGTGACGAGGTTCGTGGTCTCCATAACACCGTTCGCGCCTTCGGTCTCGACCTTCTCCTGGCCCTTCGGCAGGCTGGAGGTCTCCTTCTTGACCGTGTTGAATGCGATATCCGTATCAGACACCTCAACGGAAGCGCCGGCACGTTCGATCTTGATGACGGTGTTCTCGTTCACCTTCGTATCCAAAGACGGGGAAACGGTGTCTTCCGTATCAAGGGTGATGTCGCCCGCGTCAAGCACGGACTTCACGTCGGTGAAATGCATGCCGGGAACCACGCGGGTCTTGCCGTTGATCTTCACGGTGACGTACGAAGTATCTCCGGAAAGCGCCTCACGGGCGTTGCCACGGGAGGCTTCGATGCTGTCGGTGACGGAATACGCGGTGACCTGCTTGGCAGGAGACTTCTCCGCGGTGGCGTACAGATTATGCGACACGATGCCGCCAGTGGCCAACAGCCCCACTGCCGCAACCGTTGCGACAATCTTCACCATCTGAGATTTGCCCGGCAAGGCAAACGTAGTTGGTTGGGCATGTTTCTTATGGCTAGCCATTCTGCTCCTACATCGGGTACAATTCCTCGGCGGATTCCGTGCCTAGGGCACGGCGCACAACCGCTAGGGTTCCGCCGGAATGCGCGCAACTGCATATAGTCTACCGCACCCCAAGGAACTTGAAGATAACGTATGCAACGCGCAGGCGACGGGCCGAATCATCGTTCCGACTGACTACTTGGCGTTTTCACTTTGGCGTCTCCGCTGGAAGCGGTGTTCCATCGGAAGCGGCCGCATCCATATCCAACGCCTTGGCCTGGCTGATCAGATCATCCAAATCGGAAGCGCGCAACGCGCCGGCCTGTTGGAAGATGATCTGCTGCTTCTTGACGACCATCAGCGTCGGCACTGCCTGAACCTTGGCCGCGGCGGCCAGATCGGGATTCTGATCGATATCCACCTTCGCGAAATAGACGTCCGGATTCGCCTCGCTTGCCTTCTCGAACGTTGGGCCGAATGCACGGCACGGACCGCACCACGTGGCCCAGAAATCCACGAACACTAGATCATTGGATTCGACGACCTGGTTGAAATCCTGCGAAGTGACTGCATGCGTTGCCATATGCGTTCCCCATTCCCCGGCTTACGCTATAAGCCGATTTCAAAAACAATATCGTGCAATGCTGCGCAATATTGCGAAAGACCGTTTGCGAAAAGTATATAGCCGCACGCCACGCAAACACACTGCCGCACCCGATTGCGCTATGGGAAGAATCGGAAGCACGTGACATTCACATGCCGTGCGTGATAATGGAACCATGCCAGTGATGAATGATGAAGTGCCCGACGAGGGCGATTTCGACGCCAACCGCCATCGCGGGGAATTCGACGACATTACGCCGGAGGATTTCATCCGCGGAATGGGCAACCCTCCGGGATGGCTCCCATCGGACGAAATCAACCGCATGCGCCACGAAATACCGATTCCGTACGTCGTGGTCGTGCCGGTGCGCACCGACGATCTCGGCAGGGTGGCGCAAATCGGCTCGCTGCTGCGCGTCACTGACGACGGCGGCATCGAACGCACATTGATCGCCGGACGTGTGCTTTACCACGAATCGTTGCGTGAAGCGGTGGCGCGCAACGTCGCAAAAGATTTGGGCGATATCGCCCTGCCGCAGCTGCCGATCAGCCTGCAGCCGTTCACCGTGGCCGAATTCTTCCCGACACCCGGCCTATCCGACTATTACGATCCACGCCAACATACGATCGCGCTGTGCTACGTGGTGCCGATCGCCGGCGATTGCAAGCCGCAGGACGAGACGCTCGATGTGGAATGGGTCGACCCGTCCGGAGACATGCTCGACACCTTCGTCGGGCAAATGGCCAACGGCTACGGCACCATCGTGCGGCAGGCGCTCGCATGGACCGGCAAGTAGGACAAGCCGCGCAAGCGGGGCAAAAGCCAAGCAAACTAGGCGAACAGGCAGATAGGGGAGGATTAGAAAAAATATGACGATTGAACTGAACAACAACATATATACGGACGGCGGCAACGATACCGAAACCACGCCGGTGGTGCTCGTGCACGGCTTCCCGGTGGACCACCGCATGTGGGACGAGTGCGCGGCGGCTTTACGCGACCAAGCTGTGAAACAAGGCGTGAAACCATTTGCGATCTGGGCTCCGGACATGCCCGGCGCCGGCGAAGGACCGATTCCGTCCGACGAAGACAGCGGCGGCAAGGACGCGACGGCGCGTTCCCATACGGACTGGACCGCATGGCGGACGCGTACGTGGACCTGCTGCACGCCGCCGGCTACGGCAAAGCCATCTGGGTGGGCCTGTCGATGGGCGGCTACCTGATTCTCGACATCCAACGCCTGCATCCGGAAGCGGTGGCGGCGCTCGCCTGTGCGACACGAAAGCCGACGCCGACTCCGCCGACATGCGATTGAAGCGCGTCGCAATCGCCACCGACTGCGAAACGACCGGCACACACGAGCCGGTCATGGGATTCGCCGTGCCGTCGGAAGCCGACTCCACCGTGAAACAGTCGGACGCCTACTGCAGGCAGTTCGAAACGTGGATCAACGAACAGCCCGCCGACGGCATCGCCTGGCGCGAACGCATGGCCGCTGGCCGTCCCGACCTGAACGACGTGCTGCCGAACATCAACGTGCCAGTCGCAGTAATCTGCGGCGACAAGGACCCGTCCAGCCCGCCGGCAGTGATGAAGCCGGTCGCCGACGCGATGACGAAAACCGACGTGACGATGACGGTGATCGACGACTGCGGCCACTTCAGCGCGTACGAACACCCCGACCAGGTGGCCGCCGCGTTGCTGGAACTGGTGAAGCGAGTCGGCTGAGCCGGCTGCGACGATTATCTGTGGCAGACCATCCGGCGTATCGACAAGATATAGAGAAAATATATAAAACGTATATACGGAATATGTACTGCGTATGTATAACGAATATATTCCGTATATAACACGCATGAAAGAGGCAACACAACCATGAGCGTGTTCTCACCACTGGCATTGACGCAGACCCTGCCGTTCCTGCCACTCGCCCAAGGAGACATCGACTACGAAGTGGCACGACGCGGCGAACCCGACCTGTTCGCCAAAGTCTGGCGGAACCGGCAACGAAAGTCATCCTCGTCAAAGACGGCAAAGTGGCCGTGCCGCACGGCCAAGGCGCCATCGCCGACTACGCCAACGTGAAAATGCGCCTCGCCCAACTGCCGGGCGCGTACGTTGCCGCGGAACTCGAATCGCACCCATCGGCGCTCGCCATATTCCTCGGCTCGTACGGCGGACGATTGGGCGAGCACGTCGTCGCCGTGGACGTGACGCACGTCCAGCCGAACGATACGACGATTACGGCTGCGACGGCTCGCAGCGGGGGAGCGGACGACGCGTTCGCCGAAGTGCCGGCGCATGAATCGCAGGAAAACGCGAAATCGCTGCTGGAAAGCGCGGCAACCCGATTCGACTGGGTGGACCTGCGCGGATTCGCGCCCCACGCCAGCGCACGCGAAGCCGGACAGGCAACCTCCGCCATCTCGCTCAGCATGTGGCACGCCCGGCAGCGTCACTGCCCGACGTGCGGCGCGCCCGTCAAACCGGCGCTCGGCGGCTGGGCTCAGCACTGCACGAACGACGAGGATGGCAATCGTTTGCTGTTCCCCCGAATCGAGCCAGCGGTGATTACTGCGATCGTCGACCATGATGACCGTCTGCTGCTGCAGCACAACAGCGCATGGCGCAACAACGGCCTGTACTCGGTTTCGGCCGGATTCGTGGAGGCTGGCGAAAACCTGGAGCACGCATGCCGACGCGAAGCCAAAGAGGAAGTCGGCATCGAAATAGGCGAACTCAAATACCTCGGCTCCCAGCCGTGGCCGTTCCCCTCGTCTCTCATGATGGCGTTCAAAGGCGTGGCGGTCACCACCGACGTGCACGTGGACGGCGAGGAAACGTTGCAGGCGCGTTGGGTCACACGCGACGAATACATGAGCGAACTGGTTTCGGGACGTATGGAGGCTCCGGGCAAAGCCACGATCGCACGCTACATGATTGAGGAATGGCTCGGCCACGACCTGCCGTGACAAGACCTGTCATTAAAAGGTGGTATCGGCTGAGCCTGTCTTCGGGGCGGTTGCCGGGGGAGCTTGTTTAGGTATTCGTTTGGGCACTCGTCTGCGTATCATGCTGCATGGTATGTACCGTGAAGAGAGTGAATGAGGAAACCACATACATGTCTGATAGAAGTGGGCAGAACGATACGGACAACAGTTTCGCCGGCATCTCGTTTGAAGGGGTGAATGCCGTGCCGCCGCAGTCTGGTGAGAACGGCGATACGATCAATCTCGCCGACGTGGCCGATGTGTCCGAACAGGACGACGTGTCCAACGCCGCCACCGAGACCATGCCGCCGTTGAATTTCGCATCGGACCAGACCCAGCCGTTCCAGTCATTCCCGACGGCCGGTGCCGCCGAAACCACGCCTGCCGGAACTGTCCCCAACGGAGCTGTTCCCACTGGTGCCATTCCTACCGGTGACATGCCCTCATCCACGCCCGCTCCCGCCATTCCCGTGCTCACCATGCCGGTCGAAGGAGAAGCCGTCGTGGCCAAGAAACGCAAACTGCCGCTGATCATCACCGGAATCGTGCTCGCCGTGCTGGTGGTCGCCGCGATCGCCGGCTTCTTCACCGCACGCTGGTACTTCCAAGACAAGGCCGCGCCGGGCGTGACCTTCGGCGGAGCCAGTGTGGCCGGACAGACCGCCGACCAGCTGAAAAACACGGTGACGGCCGCCGTGAAGAACACCACCGTGAACATCAAGGACGGCAACGGCAACAACGCTTCCGGCAGCCTGAGCGACCTCGGCGTGAGCTACAACGTCGACAAGACGGTCACGGAACTGCTCGCCGCCAAGCACCAGACCAACGGCGCACTCGAATACATCAACGAAGTCAACCCGTTCGTCAAGAAGAACGTGCCGCTGAACGCCAAGTCCAACAAGCTGGCCCTCAGGACGTTCGTCACCGACAAATTCGTGCAGGACACCGACCGCGCGGTACCGTCCACCGCATCGTACGATGCCAACGCGCGCGCTTCGTCGCAGTGGAAGGCCGCGGCGGCAGGTCCCCGAAGGTGGACAACGTGATCGACGCGGTCGCCAAAGCCATCGCGAACCCGGGGCACAGCGGCAGCGTGACGATCACGTACGAAACCATCGACGTGCCGGTCGCACTGCCTGAAGCCCAAAACGTGGCCGACCAGGCAAACGCGCGACTGAACGCGCCGATCGTGCTGGACAACGGACAAGGCAAGACCTTCCAGATTCCAGCTGAAGTCGTGGCCTCATGGCTGAAAACCGATGCCGACCTCGAACACGGCACGCTTTCGCTGTCCTACGATGACAACGCCATCACCAACTACGTGCAGCAGCAGGTCCCAGCCCAGCTCAACCAGGACGCGGTCGACCAGGAAGACGCCGTCGACAACAGCGGCAAAGTGCTGGCCACCATCGTCAAAGGCGTGAACGGCGTGAAGGTCAAGAACATGGAGGCGCTCGCACCGAAGATCGGCGAAGCGCTCAAAAACGGCCAAGCGCCACCATTCCGGTGGACGGCGACGTGCAGAACTTCAAAACCGTGCAGAAGAAGAGCGAATACCGCATCGTGGTGGACCGCACCGCGCAAACCGCCACCGTGTACCACAACGACGAGGCCGTCAAGACCTTCCCGGTGTGCACGGGCACCACCGGCAAGCACGAAACCGACCTGGGCACCTTCTACATCTACCTCAAGTATCAGATCCAGGACATGACCGGCCTGAACGACGACGGCTCGCGCTACCTGTCCAAGGGTGTGAAGTGGGTAAGCTACTTCTACGGCGGCGAAGGCTTCCACACGGCAAGCTGGAACAATTACGGCATCGCCCACGGCGACCCGGCGCACTACGGCTCCCACGGCTGCGTGAACATGTACGAAGCCGATTCCAAGTGGATCTACGACAACTGTCCGGAAGGCACCATCGTGCAGGTAGTCGGCGCCATGCCATCCGGACCGGTACGCTGACCCGTTACGCGTGGCGCGGGTGCGCGGCGTTCGCATACGCCGTACAATGGGCGGCATGAGCGAAGCAAACGATAGCAAAGTGAACCTCGACGTGCCCGAGCACCTCGAATACTCCGACGAGCACGTGTGGGTGGATTCCTCCGTCGAACCCGCCATGGTGGGCGTACCGAATACGCCACCGAACAGTTCGGCGAACTCGTGTACATCGATTTGCCTGAAGTTGGTACGCAGGTCGAAGCTGGCGACGAAGTGGCGGAATTCGAATCCTCCAAGGCGGTCACCGCGCTGGTCTCGCCGGTGGCTGGCACCATCCGCTACGTCAACAACGAGGCTGCGGACGATCCGAGCATTGTGACGGACGATCCGTACGGCGAGGGCTGGATTTTCAAGATCGAGCTTGAGGATGACGAGCCTGACCTGCTTAGCGCTGACGAGTATGCCAAGATTGTGGCTGACTGAATAGCACGGACGTCTAGTTTTAATTACGGCTGCGGCCGGCGGGTACGATGCGCGGCACACTCAAGGCCGTTCGGCCGGGCTTACGGTCGCGCATCGTACCCGCCGGCCGCAGCCTTTTTATGGGAAGTGCCTTGCGGGGCCCTGAAAGTTCCCTGATTTTCTCGGTGGCGTTACTGTTTGTTCGAACGCGACCTCTATAGTGGGCATATGAGTGAAATTCAGCCGTTGCCGCAGTTCCCGCCGCAGCGTGCGCCGCAGCACGACCAGCAGCGCGAACAGCAGCGTATGGGGGAGCGGATGGACGATTCTTGCGATGACATGCCCACCGTGCCGATTCCGGCACGCAAGGTGGTCACCACCTTCGACGCGGCCTCCAGACATGAGCGTCTTGAAGTCAAACCGCCGCTGACCAGGCTGTTCCGCCGCACGATCACCAAAGCATTCAGCGTCTGGCTGAAATTCTCGACCGCATTGGTACGGTCGCTCGACTGGTATCCACGTGTCGAACCCTACGTCGCTATGGCACCGAACATTACTCCCGACTGATCTGCCGTACCGTATACGGCCCGTTCAAACGGCAGGCCGGCCGCCTGATTCGCGGCATCCGTGGCATGCTGATGGTGCCGTCCCCGCATACCAAAGTGCGGATCGCCATCGATGACGTGCCCATCGAAACAGTGCAGGTGGGTGCGTCGGAAGTATACGACGCGATCGACAGCAATCCTGATATTTCCAGCGAATTCGCGGCATCCGACGATGCCGGCTACCTCGACCTCGTGGCCGAGCATTCGCTCGAACCGGGCATCCACAACGTCTCGTACAAAGTGCGCAGCCGCAAGCCGGTCAACGCCAATCTTTCACCATTCCCAGCGGCACCAAAGTGGGCGTGATCTCCGACGTGGACGACACCATCATGGTCACGCAGGCGCCGCGTCTGATGAAGGCCGCCTACAATCTGCTGCTGCTCAACCCCCGCAAGAAGGTGCCGGTGGCCAGCATGAACCTGCTGTTCACCCGCATCGCGGACATGTTCCCGGACGCGCCGTTCTTCTACCTGCCACGTCACCTTGGAACGTGGAAAGCTCGATCCGCCATTTCATCACGAACCACGGCTTCCCGGAAGGGCCGCTGCTGCTGCGCGACCTTGACCCGAGGCCGAAAACCTTCATTCCGTCGGGCGTGCAGCACAAGCTTGAATACGCCGAGCAGCTGATGGCGGATTTTCCCGATATGAAGTTCATTCTGATCGGCGACGACGGGCAGAAGGATCCGACCACATACGCCACGATCGCACGCCGCTACCCGGGGCGTGTGCTGGCGATCGGCATCCGGCAGCTGTCACCGCGCGAAGTGACCGGCAATTTCGGTTCCGTCGCCGGGCGCGTGGCCACGCAGCCGATGCCGGTCACCGACGTGCCGGTATTCACGGGAACGACCGGATCGAACATCATGAAAACCATGCTGCCGTACCTGCGCGCCACCCAAGCCGCGGATGGCGAAACCGACTGACGGCCCGGAATCCGGCAGCATGCATGGCTGCACGGTGCGGCTGCCGGAAGCATCGGCGCACATCGCCGTCGGAAAGTTAGGCGGCGCAGGCCGGTATAATCGCGTGCATGAGTGAATTTCGGGGCATGAACGACCCGTCCGCATCGGAGCAGGATGGGTTCGGCGCGATTCCGCGCGCGAAACGGGTGCCGAAGGAGCGCGTCTTCCATGGCGACACCTTCATCGATCAATACGAATGGCTGCGGGACAAGCAATCGCAGGATGTACGCGACTACGTGGCGGCACAGAACCGCTATTGCGAACAGCGTATGGCACCGCTCAAATCACTGCGGAAGACGTTGTTCGAGGAATTCAAATCGCATGTGCAGGAAACCGACATGTCCGTGCCGACGCGCATGGACGGCTACTGGTACTTCACCCGCACCATGCAGGGGCGGCAATACGCCACGCAATGCCGCGTGCCGATCCGCGGCGCGGACGATTGGGACCCGCCGACAGTGGAGGCCGGCGTGCCACTCGACGGCGAACAGGTGGTGTTCGATACGAACGTCGAAGCGGAAGGCCATGATTTCTTCCGCATCGGCGGCATGGACATTTCCAAGGACGGCCGCTGGATGCTGTACGGCACGACACGAGCGGCGACGAACGCTACGATTTCCGCATCCGCGATCTTGAGACCGGCGACGAGCTGGAGGAGCGGTTCGAAGGCATCGGCGGAGCCTGCTTCACGCCGGACGCGCAATGGGTGTTCTATGTGCTGTTGGACGACGCGTGGCGTCCATACGCGGTGATGCGCCACCGCGTCGGCACCCCCGTGACCGATGACGTGGAGGTGTACCGCGAGGCGGATGAACGCTTCTGGGCGGGCATCGGATTGTCCTTCGACGAACGGAACATCGTGATCGGCACCGGGTCGAAAACCACCACCGAGGTGCTGATGCTGCCGGTGGACACCCCAGAGGGCTCGTTCCGGGCGTTCATTCCGCGCGAAACCGACGTGGAATACGATGTGAGCTTCGCCTGCTTCGAAGGCGCGGGGGAGCATGGCGAGGATATTCCGCTCGCGTGGTGTACCACAACGCGTTGAATCCGAATTTCGAGATCGATGTGATCGATATGCGGACGCACGAGCCTCCATACCGGCTGGGCGAAGGCGTGCGCGTGGCGGTCGGATCGCCTTACGGCTGCGAGCACGGCGACGACGTGGAGCCGGGCGCTTCCTCCATGCCGATCGGCACCCCGTATTCGAATCCTTGCAATCCCGCCATTCTGCAGGGCGCGCACGGCTTGGGCATCGAGGGTATCTCGATCCATCGGCATTTCGTCGCATTGCAATACCGCGCGGAAAGCCTGCCGCACATCGCGGTGATGACGAAACGGGCCGCCGCCGAGGATTTCCTGGCCGGCCGGCCATGGCGGTTCACCGAACTGGTGCCGCACGCGCTGGAGGACGATTGGGACGTCGACGAATCCGTGGACGAGATCAACGAGGAACGCGCCGAGATCTGGGGCAAACTGGACGCGGCCGCCGCCGCGCAAGGCAAGGGATCGGCCGTGCATGGCGTCTCGCGTCGGGCGATGACGTCGTCGGACGGCGCCACCGCCGACCGCATGCCGGGGGAGACGCGCCGCCTGTATTCGATCGGCGTTGGTGGCAATCCTTCGTATGACGCGCCGCGCATGCGCTACTCGTTCGCCAGCTACACGCGCCCCGGCGAGCTGCATGACTACGATCCGGACACCGGCGAGGACCGTCTGCTCAAACGCGCCACCGTGCTGGGTGGTTTCGATCCGCGCGACTACATGGAACGCCGGGTGTGGGTCACCGCGCGCGACGGCGAACGCATCCCCGTCTCGCTGGTATGGCGGCGTGACGTGCCGACCTGCGATTCCGCCATGTTCATCACCGGCTACGGCGCGTACGAGATCAGCTCCGATCCGGGATTCGCGGTGTCACGCATCAGCATGCTCGACCGCGGCGTGCTGTACGCCGTGCCGCACATCCGCGGCGGCGGCGAAATGGGACGCGCCTGGTACGAGCAGGGGCACCTGCTCAACAAGAAGCATTCGTTTGAGGATTTCATCGACGCCACGCGCGCGCTGCAACGCGCCGGACTGGCCTCGCCGCTGCGTACGGTGGCGAACGGCGGCTCGGCGGGCGGCCTATTGATGGGGGCGGTCGCCAACATGGCTCCGGAATGCTATGCGGGCGTGGAGGCGGATGTGCCGTTCGTGGACGCGCTGACCTCGATCCTTGATCCTTCGCTGCCGCTGACCGTCACCGAATGGGACGAGTGGGGCGATCCGCTGCACGACGCGGATGTGTACGCGTATATGAAGTCGTACACGCCATACGAGAATGCGCCAGATAGTGAAAATGACGAAAGAACTGCCGTTTTTCCGAAAATTTTCATTACCACATCCATGAACGACACCCGCGTGCTGTATGTGGAGCCAATGAAATGGCTGGCCCGGCTGCAGCATGCCGGTGTGGACGCCGTGGCGAAAATCGAGGTGGAGGCCGGGCATGGCGGCACATCCGGACGGTACAAGCAGTGGGAGGAAGTCTCGTACGAGAACGCCTGGTGCCTGTCGGTGATGGGCATCGGCAGCTGACTGGCCGCCGACTGCCGGAATGGGCTGTCCATTTGCTGAGCGGTTTTGGTCCGCCTGATGAATCACTGACTAGAGTCGCGAGCTATGAGTGATTCTGCAAAGAAGTACACCATCGCCGTCATTCCGGGCGATGGCATTGGCAAGGAAGTGACTCCGTGGGCTCAGAAGGCTCTGGAGAAGGCGGCCGAAGCGTCGCCGAATTCGATTACGAGCATTTCGATCTCGGTGCCGAACGTTACCTGCGCGACGGCGCGATCCTGCCGGAAGAAGAAGAGGACCGCATCAAGAAGACCGATGCGATTCTGCTGGGCGCCGTCGGCGATCCGCGCATCAAGGCGGGCATTCTGGAACGCGGCCTGCTGCTCAAGCTCCGCTTCGACCTGGACCAGTACGTGAACCTGCGTCCGTCCAAGCTGTACAAGGGTGTCACGTCGCCGCTCGCCAACCCGGGTGACATCGACTTCGTCGTGGTGCGTGAAGGCACCGAAGGCCTGTACTGCGGTGCCGGCGGCGCGGTGCGCCGTGGCACCCCGAACGAGGTGGCCACCGAAGTCTCCATCAACACCGCCTACGGCGTGGAGCGCGTGGTGCGTTACGCCTTCCAACTGGCCATGAAGCGCAGGAAGCACGTGACCCTCGTGCACAAGAAGAACGTGCTGGTCACGCCGGCGACATGTGGCAGCGCATCGTCAACAAGGTGGCCGAGGAATACCCGGAGGTCTCCCACGACTACCTGCACATCGACGCGACCACCATCTTCATGGTGTCCAACCCGTCCCGCTTCGACGTGATCCTGACCGACAACCTCTTCGGCGACATCATCACCGACGAGGCCGGTGCGGTGGTCGGTGGCGTCGGCTACTCCGCTTCGGGCTGCATCAACGCGTCCAACGAGTATCCGTCCATGTTCGAGCCGATCCACGGTTCCGCTCCGGACATCGCCGGCCAGAACAAGGCCAATCCGACCGCGGCCATCCTGTCCGCCGCCATGCTGCTCGAGCATCTCGGATTCGACGACGCCGCCAAGAAGATCCATACCGCCGTGGAAGCCGACATCGAGGAGCTCGGCTCCACCACGCGTTCCACCGACGAGGTCGGTCGCGACATTCTGGCGCGCATGTGAGACGACATATAAAGATATGTGACGGCATGTGACGGTTCGAAAAGCCGAGAAATCGGCTGATTCCGACTTCCGTCCCATCCTTTGAGACGCCCACCGAAAAGGGTTTTCCCGAATCGGCGGGCGTCTTCGCATATTCGGGGATTTTTCAGGGCCGCCTAAGGTGGAATCGGGTGGAAATGGGCAAACTTTGGGATATTGTTGAGACATGAGTGATAACAACGCCGATTTCAACGGCACCGGCCAAATCAACAATCCAACGTCGGATAACGCAGCCCAGGCCGACTACAACCAACCGTACATTCCACAACAGAACGATGCGCAGATGAACCATCCGGAGTCGCAGCCGGAAACCCCCGCATACGATCAGAACTCCGCCGCATACACTCAGCCCGCTCAGCCGGCCGAGCCTGCCGTTCCGGCGTACGATCCGAACGCTTCCGCATACAGCCAGTATGGCCAGGCCGCTCAGCCGTCATACGGTCAGCCGGCGACTCCGGCCCCCGGCATACGGTACGGCTCCCGTCTATACCCAGCCGGCTCAGCCGGCCACGCCCGCTGCTCCGGTATATGATCCGAACGCCGCATCGTACAACCAGTACGGTCAGTATGGCCAGCCGTCCCAGCCTGCCCAATCTGCGCAGCCGTCGTACGGTCAGCCGGCAGCCCCGGCGTATGACCCCAACAACGCTTACGCCCAGCCGGATTACAACCAAGCGAACTACGGACAGCAGGGCTACGCGGCCCCGTCTTACAACCAATCCGCCTACACCCAGCCTGCCTACGCGCAGCAGCCGGCATACGGCCAGCCCGTCGCACCGGCCGGATACGCCCAGAAGTCGAAACTGGCAGCCGGTCTGCTTGGCATCTTCCTGGGCTGCTTCGGCGTGCACAACTTCTACTTGGGCAACACCGGCAAGGCCGTGGCACAGCTGCTGCTGACCGTCATCGGCTGGATTCTCATCATCGGCCCAGCCGTCGCAGGCATCTGGGGACTGGTGGAAGGCATCCTGATTCTGTGCTCTCACTACGGCTCGCAATGGCACCGTGACGCTCAAGGCGTCGAACTGCAGGATTGATGACTCGAGGACTTTACAAACAGCCGGGCGGCAAACTCGTTGGAGTGACTGTCCGGCTTCTCATGCCGATTCGGATTACGCCGATTCGGATTACGCCGATTCGGACTATATTGATTCGGCTCATACGAATGCCGTGAAAACGGTTCCATACGCTGGGCCGGCTGCATCATCGACTGTTATCGAATGCCATATCGACGGCGATTTCTTCCTCGACGGGGACGATGCCGGAACGCGGAATCTCTTGCATTCCATGGAATGTGCGCTGGAACAGTGCGCGGCCCGTTGCCTCAGCGGTTCGATGGTTTCCGAACGTGACGTGACCGCCGCCGTCGAACGGACGATGCTGCACCATCCGGACGTGCGCATCGTCGGCATGGCGCGCGTGGCATCGCCATCGCCTTTCAACGTGCGATTGACGGCATCGATGGCGCCGATGGCATTGCCGGTATCGGCGGTAATGATGTTACGAAAGTGGAACCACGCGACGACCTGCGCATTCGGCGGCATACCAGCCCAATGGAAACCGCAGAAACCGCGGAAATCGCAAAAAACATTGAAAACGCTGGAACCGCGGAAAGTGACGAAAACGCTGGAACCGTTGGAACCGGCGACATCGCCGAAACCGGCAATTGGGCGGAATACGCGCGACGCTGGCACGCACTCAAACCGAACATCGTGCACGACGACCCCCGCAAACCGCAGGAACAAATGGACCTCGACGCGAATGGGCACGCGAAGTGGCTGCCGGAACCCGCGAACCCACCCTGCGTTTCTGGGAATGGGCCGAGCCGGCCGTGGTCATCGGCAGATTCCAGTCGCTCGAAGACGAAGTCAACGTGCACACCGCGCAAGACGAAGGATTCCACATAGTCCGCCGCTGCACCGGCGGGGGAGCGATGTTCATCGAACCAGGCAACACCATCACGTACTCGCTGTACGCCCCGCTCGACTTCGCCCACGGCATGAGCGTCGAGGAATCCTACGAACTCTGCGACTACTGGCTCGTCGAAGCGTTACGTGCCCTCGGCCTCAACGTACGATTCGCCGGACTCAACGACATCGCCACACAATACGGCAAACTCGGCGGCGCCGCGCAACGCCGGTTCGCGCCCACCCACGGCGGACCCGGCGCGATTCTGCACCACGTCACGCTCGCCTACGACATCGACGCGGAAAAGATGACCCGCGTGTTGAACATCTCACGAGAGAAAATGTCCGACAAAGCGGTGAAATCAGCGGCAAAACATGTCGATCCCATGCGCTCTCAAACCGGCATGGGCCGAGACGAGGTAGTGGCGCGACTGGTCAACGCCGCCGTTCGAGTTACAATGTAGCCCGAATGGTCGATGGTGCCCGACTTAACGAGCGTTGGCATGGATGTCGACAACGGAAAACGCAGAAGCACGTCGGAACGGAGGCACGTCGATGGTCACCCCGAATGGAACCAACGGAATCAATGGTTTTGGTGGTTTCGACGATGAGCGTGAGACGTTGCTGCACACCGCGCTGTTCAAGCAGGTTTCGTCCGAAGAAGCCCGGGAACTGCTGCCGTATCTGCAGCATGCCGAATACGACAAGGGCGATTTCATCTTCCGCGAGGGAGACACCGACCATCGCATGTATCTGCTGGAGGAAGGCCGCGTCAAACTGACCAGACAATCCTCCGACAAGCGCGTGCAGCTGCTGAGCATCCACGCGTACGGCGAAGTGCTGGGCGAGATTCCGGTGTTCGATCCGCATGGCGGACCGCGTACCGCTTCGGCGGTGGCGATGACCAACGGCACGCGTGTGGTCTGGCTGGAACATGACGCGCTGTTCGACTGGCTCGACGAACATCCGCGCGTGGCCGTGGACATGCTGCAGGTATTGGCGCACCGCATGCGCAGCAACAACGAACGCATCTGCGATCTGGTGTTCATGGACGTTCCCGGACGACTCGCCAAAACACTGCTCAATCTGGCATCACGATTCGGCGAACCGGTCGAAGCCGGCCTGAAGGTGCCACACGATCTGACACAGGAGGAGATGGCGCAGCTCGTCGGATCCTCACGCGAAACGGTGAACAAGGCGTTGATGGATTTCGCTAACCGCGGATGGATCGCCAGGGAAGGCCGGTCCATCATCATCTACCAGCCGGGCATGCTGATTCGCCGATCAAGACGATGACATTCGGCTGGTTTTCGGCTGATTTCCAACTTTTCCTAAGAAATTGTCTGTTTTGTGAGAAACCCGTGACGGCTTCCGGCACATGCGTTGGCGGGCATGTGTTTAGTAGACCCGCCACTTTAGAATGGGCGTCATGCCCAAGAAGAAGACCCTTACCGTTCAACGTGTGCTCGCATTGGTAATCGCATACATCACGTTATGCGTGGGCGGCGGCGTTGTGACGAGTATTTTCTTTATGCCCGCTGTGTTCGCCGCCAATAACGCGGCCAAAGCCGTCATTCCGTCCCTTGCGGTCGAAGGCATCGATTTCGATGTGACCTCGCTCCCGCAACGCTCGACGATGTATTTCAACGACGGCAAGACCGCTTTCGCGGAATTCTATACGCAGAACCGCGAGGTCGTGCCGCTGAAGAAAATCTCCAAAGCCATGCAGCAGGCCGTCGTGGCCCGTGAAGACAAGCGCTTCTTCGAACATACCGGCGTGGACGTGCAGGGCGTGTTCCGAGCGTTCTTCCAAACCTACGTCAGAGGCGGCGACCAGCAGGGCGGTTCCACGCTGACGCAGCAGTACGTCAAGAACGTGCTGTCCACCCAAGCCCGTGAAGACGACGATCCGATCGCCGAATACCATGCGACGGAAGACACCGTGGCACGCAAGCTGCGCGAGATGCTGATCTCGGTGCAGATCGAAAAGAAATACTCCAAAGCCGAGATTCTGCAGGGCTACCTTAACATCGCGCAGTTCGGCCGCAACAACCTGTGCGGCGTGGAAATGGCCGCCAAACGCTACTTCAATGTCTCCGCTTCGGAACTGAACGTCATCCAGGCGGCGACCATCGCGGCAATCACCAAGAATCCGCAGAACTTCGATCCTTCCGTGGAAGCCAACCAGAAGGAAGCCGAACACCAGCGCAACATCGTGCTGCAGCTGATGCACGACCAGGGCTACATCACCTCCGAAAAGGAATTCAAAGACGCCATCAACACGCCGTTGAAGGACACGCTGAACCTGCAGGACGTGAGCTCCGGATGCCAGTCGGCCATTGAAAACACCGGCTTCTTCTGCTCGTACGTGGTCAACCAGATCCTGAAGAACAAGGCGTTCGGCAAGGACGACGAGGCTCGCGAGAAGCTGCTGAAGGAAGGCGGTCTGAAGATCGTCACCACGCTCGACCGCAACGCCAACAACGCGGCCATGCAGGCGGCGAACAGCACCGTGCCGGCCACAGACCCGTCCGGATTCGAAGTGATGATAGCGGCCGTGAAGCCGGGCACCGGTGAAATCCTGTCGTTCGGTATCAACCGAACCTACGATGCCACGGATGACGCCCGAACGGACGAGACCAAGACCTCCATGAACTACATGGTCGATCAGGAGGACGGCGGCGGTATGGGCTTCAACGTCGGCTCCACCTGGAAGCCCATCAACATGGTGGCGTGGATGCAGAAAGGCCACTCCATCAACGAGTCGCTCGTCACATCCACCGTCTACGACACGTCGAAGTTCAACTGCAACGGCTACGGTTTCGTCGGCCCGTGGAGGGTGCAGAATTCCGGCGGCGGCACCACCTCTCCGGAAAGCCCGCTGCAGGGTCTGATCAAGTCGCACAACACCACGCAGGCCTCGATGGCGTCGAACATCGGTCTGTGCGCGATCGCCGACGCGGCCAAGGAGATGGGCTACCACAACGCCATCTCCAACGCGTCCGACATCTACTCCGCTAACTCGTTCCAGCCGCCAATGACCATCGGTACGGTGCAGGTGTCGCCGTTGACCATGGCCAACGTGTACGCCACCATGGGCGCAACGGCGTGGAATGCACTCCGATCGCCATCACCAAGGTGACCGACCGCAGTGGCAGCAAGGTGAAAGTGCCGTCCGCGAACTGCCATCAGGCCATCGACCCGGACATCGCGCAGACCGTGTCCTACGCGCTGAACCAAGGTGTCGTGCAGCCTGGCGGCGAAGCGTCGACCACGCAGCTCGACAACAATCGCAAGACCTTCGCCAAGACCGGTACCAACGAGAACACGGTGATGACCACCGCAGGTTTCGTGCCGAACCAGGTCGCGGCGTTCGTCGCGGTCGCCGACGCGCAGGACCCGATCAACAACACCTTCGACAACAAGACCATCAACGGCGTGTACCGCCCGTCTTGGTACGGCATGTACATCGCAACGCCGGCGTGGAAGCAGTTCATGAACACGTATCTTGCCGCCATCAACGCGCCGATCGACAACGATTACGGAAAGGGTGCCGACAAGTACACGGTTTCGAAGGGCGCCACCAGAACATACAACCAGTACCAATACCAGCGCCAGCAGAACAGTCAGCAGCAAAGCCAGCAGCAGACCAACCAAGGCCAGCAGCAGCAATCGCAGCAACAGCCTGCTGAGCAGCAAAGTGACCAGCAGCATCAATAGTTGCGATTGTCGGCTATTCATGCCGACTGCCCGCATTGACTGACCGCACTGACTGCCCACGTCACCGGAGCGTAAATCGCATGGCAAAGTGAACAGTCCATGAACGCCCGCCCCAACCGGCGGCGTTCTGCTTACAATGCAATCGGTACCATGCCCGTCGCGTGGGAACGCGGTGCGGATATCGACGATTCAGGCGATACCAACGATTCATAAGAGAGATGACAATGAGCGAAGACAAGAAGAACGGCAAGCAGAACAAGACGGTCAAACCGTTCGATCCGATGACGTTGCGTGGCGTCACCGTGCGCAACCGCATCTGGCTGCCGCCAATGGACACGTATTCCGCATTGGCGCAGGACGGCAAGCCCACGCCATTCCACTACCAGCATTACGTTTCGCGTGCGATGGGCGGCTTCGGCATGATCATCATGGAAGCGACCGCCGTCGCGCCGGAAGGCCGCATTTCGCCGTGCGATCTGGGATTGTGGGATGACGGACAGATGGACGCATGGCGTTGGATCGTGGCCGACGCGAAGGCAGCGGGTGCCACGATGGCGGTGCAGCTCAACCACGCCGGACGCAAGGGTTCCACCGGCTGCCACGCGATCGGTTTCGATGGACAGAGCGTGCCGGAAGAGCAAGGCGGATGGCGGACGGTTTGCCCAAGCGCCAACGCATACGGTTCCCTGGCTTGTCCGCGCGCGCTGAGCGTCGATGAGATCCACACCATCGTGGACCAGTTCCGCGACGCCGCCTGGCGTGCCATGAACATCGGCTTCGACGCGGTGGAAGTCCATGCCGCGCACGGCTACCTGCTGTCGCAGTTCCTCGACCCTCTCATCAACGAGCGTGACGACGAGTACGGCGGATCGTTCGACAATCGCGTCCGCATGCTGGTCGAAGTCGTGGATGCGATTCGTTCCGTCGTGCCCGACACCATGCCGGTGCTGGTGCGCGTCTCCGCCACCGATTGGGCCGCAGGCGGTTGGGACCTTGACCAGACCGTCGAACTGGCTAAGATTCTGAGGCCCACGGCGTGGACCTGATCGACGTGTCCACCGGCGGATTGATTCCCGACGTGACCATTCCGGTGAAGCCCGACTACCAAGTGCCGTTCGCCGAACAGGTGCGCAGTCGCGCGGGCATTCCCACCACCGCAGTCGGGCTCATCACCAAGCCGAAGCAGGCGAAGAAGATTCTGAAGTCGGGCGCCGCCGACGCCGTGGAAATCGGCCGCGCCGCCCTGCGCGACCCGTATTGGCCGCTCCGTGCCGCCCACAAACTGGACGTGCCGGTCGAGGAAGCCCCCTACCAGCCGCCATACCTCCGCGGCGCTTCCGCTGACCCTTCCCCTCCCTTCTTCCTCTTTTTATTGCGAAAAGTAGCCACAACCCAACGCAACATAACAAAAACGAGTGGGAGGGCGGGCGCCTG
>ENA-OQAL01000074-OQAL01000074.1-human-gut-metagenome-genome-assembly--contig:-NODE-74-length-24511-cov-1.411786_pt1 | contig 24511 bp, 39 predicted proteins | sample MGYA00242491_ERZ504519 | MGnify/ENA primary metagenome ERZ504519 (study PRJEB26092, sample SAMD00036260) | human gut metagenome | host: Homo sapiens | study: EMG produced TPA metagenomics assembly of... | reverse complement strand
CGATGATTACATACAGCCGGATTTTATCGCGCCCCGCTCGGAGTACGAGTTCCAGCTCATCGGCAGTCTCAGCGTCGGTCTTTTGGTGCGAATGCTCCTGCGGGCCGGTATCGTCTTTTTGAAAAATTTTATTAAGGATAAGTAAGGAGAAAGTGTTATGAAAGAAACTCCGGTAAACAAGATTATGGAAAACACGCTGGAAAAATGCGTGAAATGGTAGATGTTTCTACCATCATCGGCGACCCGATGGTCACCGGCGACACCACGCTTATTCCGGTATCTAAAGTGACTTACGGCTTTACCAGCGGCGGTACGGATCTGCCCACCAAGCAGCAGAATCAAGAGCTGTTCGGCGGTGGCGGCGGCGGTGGCATCACCATTACCCCGGTGGCCTTTATCGTGATTGAAAAGGGCAAGTGCCGTATGATGCAGATCAACAATTACACTCCTCTGCGGATCGTGCTGTGTCTATGATTCCGGAGTTGGTAGACAAACTCACCGAGCTGCTGAAAGCCAAGGACGGCAAAGCAGACGAGGCGGAGACCCCCGCGGCCGAATAATGATGTACGGATCACCCGCATATATTTGTGTGGGTGATTCTTTTGTATGTAAAAAGCGTATTTTTGCCGTTCTCTTATGTTTGTTTTTGCTGGTGCCGATGCCGGCGCTGGCGTCCACCGGCGCCCAAAGCGCTGTTGTGATGGACGCTGCCGGACACACGGTGCTGTATGAACAAAATGCTTACGAAGAACGGCCCATGGCCTCGACCACCAAAATTATGACCGCCTACCTGGCTTGCGCAGCCGGGGGGCTTGCAGCGAACGGTGCCTATAACAGCCGCTATGCTGAAAGACACAGAGGGCTCGTCCTTGGGATTGCATGTGGGGGATCGGATCACTTTGTACGATCTGGTGGTAGGCATGCTGTTGGTCAGCGGCAACGATGCTGCCAATGCGGCAGCCGTCTTTCTTTCCGGCAGCACCAAGGCGTTTGCAGCCAGAATGAACAATGCGGCCAAGGAAATGGGTATGCACCACACCCGCTTTGTGACCCCCTCCGGGCTGGATCGGGGCGATCATCATTCCACCGCTTACGACATGGCGCTGCTGACGGCTCACGCCCTTCAGAATAAGACCTTTGCCAAATCTGCGCCGCGCCCAGAGCCAAAGTGACCATCAACGGCAAAGCGCAAACGGTATACAATCACAATCGGCTGCTCACTTCGCTGGATGGTTGCGTAGGCGTAAAACCGGCTATACGGAACGGGCAGGGCGGTGCCTGGTGAGTGCTGTCAAGTATCAGGGGAACACGCTGATCTGCGTAACCCTATCCGATCCGGACGACTGGGTGGATCACCGCCGGCTGCTGGACGCCTGCAAAAAGCAGTACACCACCTACAAGCTGGACCGCCATGTGCAGGTGCCGGTCGTGGGCGGCAGGGAGTCCTATGTGACCGCCGCGTTTCGGTACACCCAAACGTCGCTGAACGCCACTTATACCGTGCGCCTCTATTACTATCCTTTTGTTTATGCGCCGGTGAAAAAGGGCGATGTGATCGGCTACGCTTGTATCAATCAAATAATCGTGCCTATGCGGGCACAGGAGGATATTGAAATTTATGCCACAGAAGAATGAAGAACGACTGCAAAAGTACCTGGCCGAGTGCGGCGTGGCTCTCGCCGAAAGAGCGAGGAGCTGATCGCTGCCGGTAAGGTGAAGGTCAATGGCCATGTGGCCCAAATCGGCGACAAGATCGACCCGCGCAGAGATCTGGTAACCGTGCGGGGGAAGAAAGTGCGCAAAACCCAGCGGAATTACTATATTTTACTGCACAAGCCCCGGGGCTAGTGTGACCACCGTGTCCGACGAATTGGGCCGTAAAACGGTAGATGGATCGTGGTGCGGGAGTATTGACGCCCGCCTGTATCCGGTAGGAAGGTTAGACAAAGACTCAGAGGGTTTGCTGCTGCTCACCAATGACGGTGCGTTTGCCAACGCCCTGACCCACCCCCGTCATGCGTACAGTAAAAAATACCGGGTGACTATTCGCGGCAAGGTAGACGACAGTGCGCTGCTGCAACTGCGAGAGGGGATTGATCTGGACGGCCGTATGACCGCCCCTTGTGATGTGACCGTCCTGACCGCAGAGGAGAACCGTACGGTGCTGGAATTTGTGCTTCACGAGGGGCGCAACCGCCAAATCCGCCGTATGTGCGAGGCAGTGGATCTGGAAGTGATCCGCTTAAAGCGTATTGCCGTAGGTTCCTTAAAGCTGGGTATGCTGCCGGTAGGGAAGTGGCGCGAGCTGACAGACAATGAGGTGCAAAACTCATGCGCTCCGGTGCGCTGCAAACAGAGGATACAAAGAAGTGATCTTCCTTGCCAAATCTGCTGAAATACAGCGGAATTTCTGCGCTTTTTGTATGGAATATGCTATTGCTATTCCGGGGCAACGGTGGTATAATTACAGTAGGTAAGTTTGGACAGAGAATACTGTCGGCATTTGCCGAACTGCGCTTTTGCAATGAGCGAGAGCGCAAATGAGTGTACAGGAGGAACAACAAGTGAGCGAACTTGCAGAGAAGGACAAGCTGGCTGTGGATCGGCTGACTGCCCTGTTTGACGACGGCGCTTTTACTGAGATCGACGCTACGCCAAATCCGCGTCCGGCGATGTGGAGGCTGCTGCCGGTTTCGGCACGGTGAATGGCAGTCCCGTTTACGCATTTGCACAGAATGTGCATGTAAGCGGCGGTGCTATCAGTGTGGCCCAATGCGCAAAATTGAAGAAGATCTATGACCTGGCGACCAAGACCGGTTGTCCGGTGATCGGTATTTATGATTCCAACGGCGTAAAGCTGGACGAGGGCTTTGAAGCACTGTCCGCTTACGGCGAACTGGTGAAGGCTTCTACGGCGATGAGCGGCGTTTGCGCGCAGATTTCCATTATTGCCGGCAGTTGTTTGGGTGCCAGTGCCCTGATGGCCAATATGGCCGATGTGGTGATTGCCGTAAAGGACGCCGATTTCTATGTAACCACCCCCAGTGATGTAACTGCGGATACCTGCTACGAGCAGGGCACGGTGGATATTTTGGCAGACGATTTGGACGGCGCACTGACTGCCGCCAAAGATGTGGTGGCTCTGCTGCCGGGCAACAACCTGTCCCCGGCACCGGTGTATGACTTTACTGCACCGTCTGTGGCTGTGGACACCGGTGCGTCTGCAATGGATGTGATCTGTGCTGTGGCGGACGCCGGCAGCGTGGTAGAACTGAAGGGCGGCTATGCCACCCATTGCGTAACCGCACTGGCAACCGTTGGCGGCACCACCGTCGGCTTTGTGGCCTTTGACGGTTCTGCGGTTTGCCCCGCTTGCGCCTATAAGGCAGAGGCTTTCGTAAACTGTGCGACGCCTACAATCTGCCTATCCTCACTGTGGCAGACGCTGACGGCTTTGTAAAAGATGCAGAGAACGCTATGCTTACCGCAGCTACGCGTATGGAGACGGCTTATGCCACTGCCACTTGCCCCAAGATCGCATTGATCACCAGCAAAAGCATTGGCGGTGCGTATATTGCGCTGGCCGGTAAGGGCGCCAATGCGGATTTGACATTTGCTTGGGATACTGCTGTGCTTTCTCCGCTGGACGCAGAAGCTGCCGTTGCATTCCTGTACAGCGACCGCTTAGCAGCAGGGGAGAATCGTGGTTCTCTGGTGAAAGAATATAAAGAGACACTGGCGTCTCCGTATACCGCAGCCGCCAGCGGTGCCATTGACGATGTGATCGTACCTGCTGACAGCCGTGCAAAGGTAATGGCTGCACTGGATATTTTGGCCGGTAAGCGTGAGAATACGCTGCCGAGAAAACATTCTGTTAAATAATCTGGAGGTTTCAATATTATGAAGAACTACACCATTACCGTGAACGGTACAGCTTACAATGTATCCGTAGAGGAGGGGACTTCCGCCGCTCCCGCAGCTGCGCCTGTTGCAGCTGCTCCGGCACCTGCTGCCGCTCCCGCACCCGCAGCAGCGCCTGCTCCTGCTGCCGCACCGGCGCCTGCCGCTGATACCGCAGTCACCGGCGCTGTGACCGTTGAGTCTCCCATGCCCGGTACCATTCTGGATATTAAAGTGGCTTCCGGCGCCGCCGTTAAGAGCGGCGATGTACTCTTTGTTCTGGAGGCTATGAAGATGGAAACGAGATTGTGGCGCCTCAGGACGGCACGGTCGCCAGCATTAATGTAAACAAGGGTGACAGCGTGGAAGCCGGTCAGACCCTTGCTTCTCTCAACTGATAAAAAAGAGGTACAAGAATGGCTAAAATCGGCATTACGGAAACCGTGCTGCGTGACGCGCATCAGTCCCTGATCGCCACGCGTATGCGCACGGATGAATTTGAAGGCATTTTAGAGAAGATGGACAAGATCGGTTATCATTCTCTGGAGTGCTGGGGCGGTGCCACTTTTGACGCCTGCCTTCGCTTTTTGGATGAGGATCCCTGGGACAGACTGCGCTTGATCCGCAAAAAGTGCCCCAATACGAAGCTGCAAATGCTCTTCCGCGGGCAGAATATGCTGGGCTATCGGCATTATTCCGACGAGCTGGTGGATTACTTTGTAAAGAAGAGTATTGATAACGGTATTGATATTCTGCGTATTTTTTGACGCACTCAACGACGTGCGTAATTTTGCAGACTGCCATTAACGCAGCCAAGAAAATACGGCGGCCATGTACAGGCAGCAATTTTCTTACACCACCGGTCCGGTGTTTGACACGGAATACTACTGTCATTACGCTAAGGAGCTGGAGGACGCAGGTGCAGACTCTATCTGCATTAAGGATATGGCCGGTTTGCTGACCCCTTACGGCACCTATGATTTGGTTAAGGCGCTGAAAGAGACGGTAAACATTCCCATTCAGTTGCATTCCCATTACACTTCCGGTTTGGCGTCTATGGTCCACTTAAAGGGCATTGAAGCGGGCGTTGATGTTATCGACACTGCCATGAGTCCCTTGGCTATGGGTACTTCTCACCCGGCAACCGAGTCTATGGTAGCGGCTCTGCAAGGCACCCCGTATGACACCGGCTTGGATCTGAAAGCCTTGTCCGAGGTGCGTGACTTTTTCGTCCCCCTGCGAGAGAAATATCTGGCAGATGGTCTGCTGAACCCGAAAATGCTGGGCGTGGACGCCAACACTCTGCTGTACCAGGTACCCGGCGGTATGCTTTCCAATCTGCTTGGCCAGTTGAAACAAGCCGGCAAGGAGGACAAACTGGAGGAAGTGCTGGCCGAAGTGCCGCGCGTGCGTAAAGACAGCGGTTATCCGCCGCTGGTGACCCCCACCTCTCAGATCGTGGGCACGCAGTCCGTGTTCAATGTAATTACCGGCGAGCGCTACAAAATGGTTACCAAGGAGTTTAAGGACATGGTTGCCGGCAAGTACGGCAAGACGCCGTGCCCCATTGACCCTGAATTCCAGAAGAAGATCGTTGGTGACGAAGAAATTATCACCTGTCGGCGGCGATCTGATTCATGATAAGATCGACGACTTTAAGGCAGACATCGCCGAGTATTATGAGCAGGAGGAGGACGTTCTCTCCTATGCACAATTCGGTCAGGTTGCCGTTAAGTTCTTCCAGAAGAGAAGAGATAAAAAGTACGGCTTGGATGGCAAACACGACGATATGGACAACAAGATCCACGCAGTTTAATTGTAAGGGCGAAGTTTCGGCTTCGCCTTTTTGCCGTTCTTTGCTCACCGGTAACCCTCAAAGTGAAGAAAGATAAAAGGCAATGCCGTACAGATTTGCAATAAATGCCTATTTACACAAAAAAAGGCTGTTAAGTGTAAGTTTTGTTGACCTTGATAACAGCGGTGTTATAATCTATTCAGAAAATTTAACGGAGGGATTTTCATGAACGTATTGATTTTTGGCGGTACCGGTTTGCTGGGCTCCGCCGCAGCACAGATTTTATCGACAGAGGGCATCATGTAAAGACCATTGCACTGCCCCCGCTGCCGGAAGGCGCACCTATTCCCAAGGAGATGGAGATCGAATTCGGCAACTTCCTGGAGCTGTCCGATGAGCAGCTGGAAGCCGCTATGACCGGCATGGATGCATTTGTTTATGCTGCCGGTGTGGACGAGCGTGTAGAGTTCCCCGCTCCCGTATATGACGCTTATAAGAAGTACAACATTGATCCTGTGGATCGTTGCCTGGCTATGGCCAAGAAGTGCGGCGTAAAGCGTTGCGTTGTACTGGGCTCTTATTTCTCCTGGCTGGCTAAGACGCACCCGGAAATGGATCTTTGCGCAAAGCACCCCTATATCCGCTCTCGTATTGATCAGGAGAAAGTGGCTGCAAAATATGCTGATGAGAACATGGGCGTTGGCGTGCTGGAGCTGCCTTACATCTTTGGTACACAGCCCGGTCGCGTCCTGTTTGGGTCATTTTGATCGAGCAGCTGCAGCGGTTTGAGAAATTGCCTTTCACTATGTATCCGGCCGGCGGTACGGCTATGCTGACTGTGCGCCAGGTAGGTGAGTGCATCGTTGGCGCTGCAGAGCAGGTACAGGGCTTCCGTGCTTACGGTATCTCCTGCTACAATATGCACTGGAGAGAGTTCCTGAAGATTGTTTACCGTGCCATGGATGGTATTCAGGATCGTAAGATCGTGGATGTACCTAAGTGGACTTTCCAGGCCTTTGGTCTGCATATGCGCAAAGAGTATGCAAAGCGCAACGTACAGTCCGGTATTGATCCCGTAGGTCTGGCTGACATTATGGGTATGGACCTGTTCATTCCCACCGATGACACCAAGGAGCTGGGTTGCACTCCCGATGATATTGAGGCTGCCATCTTTGACTCCATTGCTCTGTCTAAGGCTTCCTTTGAGGGTAAAGCAAAGCTGCTGGAAATGAAGGGCGAGTAACCCTACATAATGAAAATATGCGCTCCGGAGTATTCCGGAGCGTTGTTTTATACTTTAATGAAATAAAGCGGCAACCGTTCGGCTGCCGCTTTTTCTATAACGATACTTTAGATGTGGTTTTTCAGATAAGACAAAATCAGAGGATTGACCTTGCTGTCATAGTTTTTACCCATGGCGTAATTCTCACTGTTAAACCCGTGGTTTGCCCCTTGAATACGATACAGGGTAGCGGACTTATAGGTCTCAACTGCCTTTTCTGAGTATCGGATGGGCACGCGGCTGTCTGCCGTGCCGTGAATGATGATCACGTCTTTTTTAAAGTTCTTGATGTTGCCGTAAATATCATAATCGATCAGGGTGGAAATATAATCGTGCCCCACGGTCATCACCAGAAAGTTGGCAGTCTTGGGCACATGGCCTTGTAGTTCTTGGTCATTTCGTCCGCCATATTCAGTCCCGGGTACATCAGGATCAGCCCACGCACCTTGCTGCTGTTCTTGGAAGCCGTCAGTGCCGACACCAAACCGCCTTGACTGGTGCCCAACAGAAAAATTTTGTTCTTGTCCACCCGCTTGAGCGTGCGCGCCTTACTTAATACGGACTCCAGGTCCTTTATCTCGGTAAAGACAGTCATATCCGTGGTTTTTACCGTCGCTCTTTGCTCTTCTTGCTGCCGCCGCAAAAGTCAAAACAGTAGGCACATAGCCGTTCTTGGCCAGCATGGAACAGTAAGCGTTCAAGGACTTGTAGGTCAGCCCAAAGCTATGGGACAAAATGACTGTGGGTCGGTGATAACCGACGCCGTCCGGTACATAGACCTGACCGTAGATGCGGTTCTTGCCCCGTTTGGCCCAAACTGTCTCTGTGTGGTACGCCTGCTTGGGGATATTGACTTTTATAGCCTTGGTATTGCTCCAAGAGCCGTAATACTTCTTTCCGTTTAAGTTCTTATAAGGCCGCAGGTGCACATAATAAGTGCCGCTGTATGGCGCATAGTAGATGGCCGCCTTGTTGCTGCCGCCCACCAAAATGCTCTCACCGTTTTTGAATTGCTTATTGCGGGCGTAGATCACCTGGTAGCCGCTGGCAGCGCCCTTTTTCCAGCTGACGGTGATTTTTTGCACCGCTTGCTTTTTACAGACTGCAAGGTAACTTTTTGCCCGGCTTGGTGGGCGACGGGTCGATGGGATTTTCGCTTTTTTGGAATATAATGTTTTCTTTCCGGCCTTTTTGTAGGCGTGGATTTGGAGCTTATAAGTCGTGGCAGGGGACAGCTTTTGGCTGTGCCTTTGATCGCACTGCCTTTGTAGCGGTGAGCACTGTTTTCCATTTTTGCTCTTGCTGTCATACCGGCGAATGCGATAGCCGCTGGCACCTTTCACTTTACTCCAGCTTAGGCTGACGGTGCTTGCAGAGCAGCCGGTCATAGAGAACCTGGCTACATTGCCGGGTGCAGAACCAGCCAGCGCCACTTCACCCGGGAACACCATGTTAGCACCAAAAAACGCTGAAAAGGGCACACAAAGACAGCGTTATAATGTCAGATTATTTCAAGCTGATTCAACGCTCCTTAGCATTTCCATCGTGTGTCTATCATTTTTGCAGTAGATCAAAATAGGTCCAACCCAGCGCCCGGGCGGCAATCCTGGTCTAACCGATGGGGCCGTACTGCGCCGGTAGGATTCGGTTTGAAGTTATAAATATCTCCGCTGTCTCTTACTTCCTTACGCCCTCATAGTAAACACAAACCTTTTCATTTGTAAAATAAGTAGACAAAAATATTCATGATCGTCTGATAACGGCGGCAAATGGCAGTTGCCATTGGACGAATTTGGTAGTATAATAGCGGGGAAGTTTTATGACAGGACGAGGGTATATGAAAGAACAAATCACCATAGAGGAGCTGCTGGCACTGGAACCGGGCAGCTACCTGCTTTATGATATGCGGGACCGCTATTCCTTTGATTACGGCGCCATTCCCGGTGCGGAGCATAAAGAACAGGCGGCGATCTTGGAAGCGGCGGACAGCCTGCCAAAGGATATGCCGGTCATCATCTGCTGCAAAAGCGGTCTCCTTAGTGATGCGGTGGCAGAGGAGCTGCGCACCCATGGAGTGCAGGCCATGAATTTACAGGGCGGCTACTACGGCTACCTGATGCAAAGCCTGCACTTTTGAGGCGGATAAAGCGAAAGAAGTGCAGCACAGTATTCACAAGAAGTTCCATAAGGAAATTTGGAGCCGCTTTACTGCTGCTTTGGACGAATACAGACTGTTGCAGCCGGGTGATAAGGTGGCCGTTTGTATTAGCGGCGGCAAGGACAGTATGCTGATGGCGCTGCTGTTCCAGGAACTGCAAAAGCACAGTCGCTTTCCCTTTGAAGTGGTGTATCTGGTGATGGATCCGGGTTACAGTCCCAAGAACCGGGAGGTGATTGAGCGCAACGCCCGCACCTTAGGACTGCCCATTACCGTGTTTGAGACAGATATTTTCTCATCCGTTTTGCATATTGAAAAGTCGCCCTGCTATATCTGTGCCCGTATGCGCCGTGGACATTTATATAACAAGGCCAAGGAGCTGGGCTGCAACAAGATCGCCCTGGGTCACCATTACGACGATGTAATCGAGACGATTTTAATGGGCATGCTGTACGGCGGTCAGGTGCAAACCATGATGCCCAAGCTGCACAGTACCAACTTTGCCGGTATGGAACTGATCCGCCCGCTGTACTTGGTGCGGGAAAGCAGCATTGAGCACTGGCGGGATTATAACGGCCTGCACTTTATCCAGTGCGCCTGCAAGTTTACGGACACCTGCACCTCTTGCAACCCGGACAATACTTCCAAGCGTAAGCGTACCAAGGAACTGATCCAAATGCTGCATGCAGAAAGTCCGCAGGTGGAAAGCAATATTTTCCGCAGTGTGGAGCATGTGAATATTGACACAGTGATCGGCTACAAGCAGCACGGTCAGCTTCATTCGTTCCTGGACAGTTATGATGAAACCGAATAAGCCTAAATAAAATGAACCCCGGAGTACAAACTCCGGGGCTTTTTTGTATCTGATTTGGTTTTAGAAGTTCAGCAGACCTGCGCCGCCGTTGACTGCCATAAAGGCAGAGGAGAACACCAAAGACACAATGGTCATTAGCTTAATAAGAATGTTGATAGACGGGCCGGAGGTGTCCTTAAAGGGATCGCCTACGGTGTCGCCAACCACGGCAGCCTTATGGGCTTCGGAGCCTTTGCCGCCGTCTTTCAGACCCTCAATGTACTTTTTGGCATTGTCCCAGGCACCGCCGCTGTTGGCCATAAAGATTGCCATCATCACGCCGCTGACCAGTGCACCTGCCAACAGACCACCCAGGCTCTCACGCCCAGTAGGAAGCCTACCAGTAAGGGAGCCACCACTGCCATAATGCCGGGCAGAATCATCTCTTTCAGTGCTGCGGTGGTGGAGATGGACACGCACTTGGTGTAGTCCGGCTTTTCCGTGCCCTTTAAGATGCCGGGTTTCTCCCGGAACTGGCGGCGCACTTCCTCGATCATCTTGTTTGCAGCCTTACCAACGGAACTCATGGTAAAGGCAGAGAACAGGAAGGGGAGCATACCGCCCAGGAACAAGCCTACCACAACTTTGGCATCCAAAATGCTCATACCGCCACTGGTGATATTCGTCGTTTCTGCAAAGGAGGCGAAAAGCGCCAGCGCCGTCAAGGCGGCAGAACCGATGGCAAAGCCTTTGCCTACTGCGGCTGTGGTATTGCCTACGCTGTCCAGCTTATCGGTGATTTTGCGCACAGAGCCATCCAGTTCACTCATCTCGCAATACCGCCGGCATTGTCCGCAATCGGACCGTAAGCGTCCACCGCCACGGTGATCCCGGTGGTAGACAGCATACCTACGGCAGCAAGTGCGATACCGTAAAGACCTAAGAATTTGTAAGACAGCAGGATACCCACAGCGATAAACAGTACCGGAATGGCTGTGGAACGCATGCCAACGCTCATACCGCTGATAATGTTGGTTGCAGCGCCGGTTTGGAGCTTTCTGCAATTTCTTTTACAGATTTATAGTGATCGGAAGTATAAATTTCCGTCAGCTTACCGATGGCAGTGCCCACGATCAGGCCGCACAGCACACACCAAAAGCCGTTCATGGTACCCAGCATAAAGTGGCTTAGCACCCCCGGCGGCAAGGATCACCAGCGCCGTTGCCGTATATTCGCCCCCGGTTCAAGGCGCGCTGCGGTCCGTGCGTCCTTGGCGCGTACAAAGAATGTGGCGATTACGGAACCGAGAATGCCCACGCCGCACAGCACCAGCGGGAAGATAGCCGCATACAGCCGACTGCTGACGGTTGTAGCTGCAAATGCCAAGGTGATGGCAGAGATAATGGAGCCAACATAGCTTTCAAACAAATCGGCGCCCATACCGGCTACATCGCCCACATTGTCGCCCACATTGTCTGCAATGGTTGCCGGGTTGCGGGGATCATCCTCCGGAATACCGGCCTCCACTTTGCCTACCAGATCGGCGCCCACATCCGCAGCCTTGGTATAAATACCGCCGCCGACACGGGCAAACAGAGCGATAGAAGACGCACCCAAACTAAAGCCTGTGAGAATATTCAGAGCAGAGGCATTGCTCACCAGATCGTACTTACTGTTCAAGAACAGGAAGATTAAACCCACGCCGATGACGCCCAGGCCGACCACAGACAAACCCATCACGGCACCGCCGCTAAAGGCAATCTTTAGTGCTTTATTCATGCCTCGCTCCCGGGCAGCATTGGCAGTGCGCACGTTGGCTTTAGTAGCCACAGTCATACCAAAGAACCCGGCCAGGGTAGAGAACAGAGCGCCTAGCACAAAGCAAACGGCGGTGAGCCAGTTGATCACCAAGCCGATCACTAAAACAGCACCACGGCAAAAACAATCAGAATTCGATACTCGGCAAACAAAAAGGCGCGCGCACCGGTGGCGATGGCGTCGGCAATCTCTTTCATCCTTGCCGTGCCGGCGTCTTTCTTACCGATGTAGCGTGCAGTGAACAGGGCGAACAGCAGCGCCACCAACCGCACACAGGTACAAGGTACAATAACTTTTCCCATAAATTAACCAACTCCCGGTCCGAATTCCGGCAAAGCCGAGAATTCTTATACTTTAATCTATTTTTACCATACTTGTGAGAAAAAGTCAACAAACAAAAATGCCGTCGCTTTATTAAGAATTGTTTATGTTTAGACAAAAATATGCAAAAAAGGCGATATAAGTGCATAAGATTTCGTATACCGGCCAAAAACAGTCGGTCGTGTGCATAAAAAACAGTACGGCAGAACCGTACTGTTTTTTTATCGTTATAAAATAGTATGTAAGACTTAGTCGGCAGTTTTTTTCGTTCTGCTCTGCCAAACGGGCAGCGCGCTTCTCCGCCAGTTCCACGATCATCTGCTGCTGCAGGTCACCGTGAATGTTGTAGAACAGGAAAGACAGACCGTAAAGGCCACGGGCCAAACCGGGCAGGATACAGAACACCGCCCAAATACCGGACAGAATACCGGGATCCGTTTGAGGCACAGCGTTGCCCAGGGAGTCGGTGAGGGGAATGTAGTTAATCCAGGTCAGTACCATACCGGACATCCAAGAAGTAATAGAGGTTGCCAGTTTGGTAAAGTAGCCCTGTACGGTAGTTACCAGCGCTTCGTTACGCAGACCGTGCTTCCATTCCATATAGTCCAGTGCTTCAGCGGTCAAAATGGGGTTAACCACCTGAATGACTTTATTGGGCAGGCCGCAAATGGTCAGACCGAAGACCACCCAAATGAAGTTGAGAATTCTGTGGTCGGCGAAAAGTCTGGCCAAAAGGGGTGATAACCGATAAAGAACAGGGTAAAGTAGGCCACGCCACCGAACACACCGGCCAGGATTGCCGTTACGCGAGCACCCAGCTTCTTAACCAGTTTGGCAGCCATAGGCACCATCAGGTAGTTGGGAATACCGGTAAATAGACCGCAGATGGTCTGGTTCATAATGGCGCCGGTATTGTTTAGCCAGAAGTACTGCTCAGAGGAGCCGCCTACGGCCTTAAAGTTGTTAAAGAAATCCGACAGAATGATGGCAAACAGGGGACGGTTGGAGAAGATCTCCTTAATGGACTGGAGAACAGAGGTCTCGTTCATCTCCTCGCGGCTCATCAGCGGCACCCGCTCCCGCATATTAAAGAACCCGAACACCGAGAACCCGGCGCAAAGGATCAACATACAGTAGGCGAAGCCGGAGTACACCCCTGCATGGTAATGTTCTTATTGACCTTTGGCAGCAGCTGTACAAACACAGGAACCAGTGAGGGCAGCCAGGTGCCGAACAGCTCAAAAACTTGGTGGTGGTAATTAAGTTATTTCGCTCGTCGTTATTTGGCGTTATGTTATAAACAAGCAGCCAGTAGGCGCCGAAGTAGCTCATACCCAGACCGTACAGCAATATGCCTATGGCGGACCAAACGATCTTTTGTGTGGAATTCAGATCCGGAGCGGTAAACATCATATAACCGCCGATGAGCCACATAGGCAGAGACAGGATCAAGAACGGCCGAATACGACCCCAACGGGTACGGGTACGGTCAATGATCAGTCCGCTGATGGTATCGTCCGCCGCATCATAAATGGAGGCAAACAGGTTGATGTTTGCGTACGCGGTGGTGTTCAGCTTTAAAAACTGGATCATAAAGAATTCCTTGAACGCACTGGTAAACTGGTCCAAGTTCTTCTTACCGAAGTTCACCAGCACAAAGGCGGCGATCTCCTTCGGTGACAAGTAGCGCTTTTTGGTATAAGCCAGCTTTTCCAATTCTTCCAGTTCAGAATCGTTCAGCTGCTGAGACTCGACTTTTTCTGCCAAAACATTCCCTCATTTCAGGGCCGTAGCCCAACAAAATCATAACGATATAATTTTAGCATAAGAAGTAGAGCAAATCAACACTTTTTTCTGTACAAAAGTAACAAGATAATGCACGATGAGAAAAGTTGTGTAACATTTCTTCCGGCTTTTTGATTTTTTTGCCGGCAATTCTTATTTGACAAGCGGCGTCAAACATTATAAAATATTTTGGTGAATATGATGGCTGAAACGGACTTGACAATCGTTTACATATTCATTTTCATTGATAACAGAACCAGCGCCACGGCGCCGAAAGGATGTAGACTATGGCATCGACCTGCCCCAACTGCGGCAAAAAATTACATTTTTGGAACATTTAAGGCGGAGTGCTCCGCCTGCGGTGTGAGCATTCCCAACTATGATTGGGAGGCCAGACTGGAGGAGGACAACCGCAACGCGGAAAAAGCCTTCGGCGTGTTTAACCGCACCCTCAGCCGTATGGCGTATTCCATGTGGGGCACCAAGCTGCGCATTGCTCGCCTGGTGCTGACCTTTTTGCCGGCTGTGGGCTTCATTTTACCTTGGTCCAATATCAAAGGCACCGGCTCCAGCTTTGTGCTGAGTTATTCTCGCTTTTGACGGTAGCAAGTCGCTGATTTGACTTTTTCAAGGCGTTTTTGGCGATGTTAGGACTGTTTACCACAACTATGGGTATGGAGGGCTACGGCGGTCCGGTGACCCTTGGTGTGATTGGCTACTTCCTGTTCTTACTCAGCGCTTTATTTATTGTGATTGCATTCTTTATGGTACTGATCCGCTGCAAGAATTCCAAGACCAAGACGACCATTGTTTTTGATGTGCTGTCTATTGCGGCTTCTATTGCCGCCGTAATCTGCTTTACCGTTGGCGGTCAGCGGGGCGCTGATCTGGGCGCATTCAGCTTTGGCGGCAACGCTGCACTGGCACCCAGCGGTTCCATCGGTTTGGGCTACTTTTGTGGCATCTGCTTTTGCTTGCTTGTGGCTACCGGCATGAACATTGCCCGTTGTTAAAAGCGCCGGCCAAGTCTGACGAGCAACTGGAGAACGAACGCCTGGCGCGGGTGGCTGCGAAAGAAGAAAAAGAGCGCCTAGCTGAAGAAAACGGGAACTGGAGCGCGTACAGGCTGCCAAGAAAGCCCAGGAGAAGAAAAGCTAAGGTGGAAGAAGCCAAGCGAAGCTGGCTGCCAAAGCGGAAAGCGTAAGAACAAGAATAAACCAAAGGAGCGGCACAGCTGCGGCAAATCGCCGAGCCTGCGGCTCCTTTTTTGTTGCCTTGCCGGCAAGGCCGGTTTTGGTATAATGTTAAGAAGAGAGTATCCGACAACTGGAGTGATATGATGGCAGAGGATAAACAAGAGTTGACCCCAACCGTGGAAAAGAAAGCAAAGAAGAAGCTCAGTGGCAAACAAAAAAGGCATAATCGCCGGCGTGTGGTGGCCGTAGTGATACTGCTGGTAGCATTGCCGGTTATGTGGTGACCCATGTGAACAGCTACGCCTTTTACAATAAGGTCGTGATCGCATTGGCGCCGGACAAGATAGAGGACTACGGCAAGACCTTTTACCTTAAGACCAACCCGGACTATGACCAGAAGAAGGCACCCAACGAGCCGATGTTCATCTGTTACTATAAAGACGCAAACGGTAAGGAAGTGGATCTGCCCGGCGGCGCATATAAAGAGGATGGCAATAACGGCCAGGTGCTCATCGCATTTTTTGGGCAAAGCCGCCGAGAAAGTGATCGCCATTCAAAAGACCGTAACCATTATCTTTTGGGTGTTGGTGGCCGTGGCCGTTTGCGTACTGATCTATATTTGGTATCGGCTGGCGCCCGCTATGAGGAGCGCCAAAAGCTGGCTGCCCACGGTGGCAGAGAGAAAGATAAAAAGAAACACAACAATTAAGTCTGCGATGGCAGTGCGAGGTTTGCTTATGAACTACGATTTATTGTTTTCTCCCGCCAAAATCGGCAATGTGACGGTAAAGAACCGTATTATTATGGAGCCGATGTGCCTTGGCTTCGGTCAATTTGACGGTCGGGCCACGGATACCATGATGGACTATTACGAAGAGCGTGCCAAGGGCGGCGTAGGACTGATCTTTACGGAGATTACCCGCGTCAACGATATGACCGGCGCATCTTCCTTTGGTCAACTGGGTATGAGTCATGATTACCAAATTGACTCCCTGCGCACCATGGCACAGCGGGTACACCGTCACGGCACCAAATTGATGGTGGAGCTGCACCATCCGGGGCGGCAAAATCTGGGGCTGATGGTGGGCACACTGCCTATTTGCGTAGCCGGCGACCGCTTTCTCGGGTCCGCTTATGCCAAGCTGCTGTACGGCAGCGTAATTCCTCCCGGTAAGAAGTTGCAGGATAAGGATATTGTGCCCCGCACCGTGGCACCCAGCCGATGCGAAAAAAGCAAAATGAGCGAAAGCGTCAACCGTGGTCTGTCCCACCGGGGCGTACAGCGGCTGATCATGCAGTTTATTGAAGCTGCACAAAGAGTAAGAAGCCGGCTGTGACGGTGTGGAACTGCACGCCGCCCATGGCTATCTCATTCAGCAATTCCTGTCACCGAATACCAACCGGAGAACGGACGAATACGGCGGTTCTCTGGAGAACAGAATGCGTTTTTTTGACGGAGATCATTGACGGCATTCGCATCACCTGCGGGCGGGATTTCCCCATTGTGGTGCGTCTGTCGGTAGATGAGATGTACGATCGCATCGGCCAGCCCGGCAAGGGCTACGGCTTGGAAGAGGGCCTGCAAATGGCCAAAATTCTGTCTGACAAACGCATTGACGCCATTGACGTGTCTTCTGCGTGCTACGATACATTCAATTACTGGCTGGAGCCGGTAACTTTCCCTTGCGGTTGGCGCAAGCACCTGGCCCAAGCGGTCAAAGAAGTGGTGAACATTCCTGTGATTGCCGCCAATTTGATTCGCACCCCGGAGCAAGCGGAAGAACAGCTTGCACAAGGTATTCAGGACTTTGTAGGCCTTGGCCGCCCCCTGATTGCCGATCCTTACTGGGCAGACAAGGCAGAGCAGGGGAAGGCAAATGAAATTCGCCACTGTATCAACTGCCTATACTGCTTTGAGAGTATGATGGAGGGCGCCTATAAAGGCGAGCACGGTCGTTGTTCCGTGAACCCGTTTGTAGGCCGAGAGCGCACAGTGTTGGTACAAAACGGCAATGGGCGCAAGGTGGTTATTGTCGGTGCCGGGCCTGCAGGTCTGACGGCAGCGGAACTGCTGGCTCGCCGTGGATTTGATGTGACCGTACTGGAAAAAGCCAAAACCCCCGGCGGCCAGGTACTGTTGGCAGCCAAGCCGCCCCATAAGGAGCGCATGACCTGGTGCACGGAGGATTTGACTACCCTCGCGCAGGCTGCGGGCGCTGAAATCCGCACCCAGGTAGAAGCGACAGAAGAAATCATTGCCGCTTATGACCCTTACGCTGTGATCTGTGCCACCGGCGGCAGCGCCGTGCACCCAAAGGCTTTCAGCGGCGAAAATGTGTGCACGGTGACGGATATTCTCACCGGCAATGTGAAAGTGAAAGACAAGCAGGTGGCGGTGATCGGCTCCGGCATGACCGGACTGGAAACCTCCGAGCTGCTGGTAAGTCAAGGCAATCATGTGACCATTGTGGAATGCGCCCCGCATTGCGCCCGGTGCATACTTCCAGCATGTGGACGACGCTATGCCCAAAGTTACAGGCGGCACACACTGTCTTTATGGTGGGGCAAAAACTGCTGGCCGTTCATCAGGACAACATTGAACTGGAAAATGTGGACACCGGCAGCAAACCATGGTACCTTGCGACCTGGTGGTGCTCTCTTTGGGCGTGCGCCCGGAGAATGGCTTGTATGAAAGCATTAAAAGCAGCTTCAGCCGTGTATATAACATCGGCGACAGCAACAAAATCGGCCGTATCCACAACGCCACAGAAGCTGCCTACCAATTGGCAATGTCCCTGTAAATCACATAAAAATGACCCCGAGCCACTCCGGTTCGGGGTTTTCTTTGCTTTACAGCACGATGAGTTTTTTGGTCACATTGGATAAATTCTCTCGGCCGTGAGGGGACAGGTAGAGCACATCTTCAATGCGGATGCCGAATTTGTCCGGCAAATAGATGCCAGGCTCCATAGAGGTCACATTGCCGGTTTGGTACACATCCGTGCTGCGGGGCGAGGCGTTATAACCCTCGTGTATTTCCAGCCCCACGCCGTGCCCCAGGGAGTGGCGGAAATATTGCGCCTTATCCTCCGCTGCCAGTACATCGTAGGCCGCTTGGTACACCTCTTTGCAGGGCACGCCGGCGTGCAGCGCCTGAATACCTGCCAGCTGCGCGCGAAGCACCAGGTCATAAGCCGCCTGCATTTCTGCCGTGGCGCTGCCCACGGCCACTGTGCGGGTCATATCCGAATGGTAGCCCCGGTAGGTGGCGCCAAAAGTCAAACAGCACAAAAGTCGCCCCTTTTGCACTTCCCGATTCTCCGGCACACCGTGGGGCATGGAGGTATGGGCGCGGTTAGGAGAATGGTGTCAAAACTGACGCCGTCCGAGCCACCCAGCGCCATTAGATAGTCAAACCGGGCAGCCAGTTCCTTTTCCGTTTTGCCGGGCTTTACATCGTTGAGCAGCTCTAAAAACGCCTTTTCCGCAATGCGGTTGGCGGTTTCATTAGATCGATCTCCCATGGCTCTTTCACATTGCGCAGATCCATCACAACGTTGCCGACAGGGCGCAATTCGCCGCTGAAAATGCCTTGCAGCTGCGTGTACTGCCGGTAAGCAATGGTGCGGTCCTCAAACAGCAAATCTTGCAGTCGATTTTGCCAGCAGGGCGTCCAGTTCGTCCCAAAAGCCGGTGGTAATCTCCGTCACCTGCACGCCGGTGTCCGCCGCGTGGAGCCGGGCGGTCTCTGTATAGCGAGAGTCCACCAGTTGAAACACAGCCGTCGGCGTCACCAAAATCATGCCCTCGCTGGGGGAAAAGCCGCACACATAGTGCATATCGGCTTCATCCAGCAGCAGCAACGCATCTGCACCGGCCGCTTTTACATAATTCATCATTTTTTTCCGTATGCATAATATCACCTACACAATAGGATAGCACAGATTTTTTAACTTGTCAATTCCAAATTTTTGTCTTATTTGTTTCTTTAGTATTGACAAGGCGGGCGGGGGTGTGCTATCGTTCCTTTGTAACAAAATCTTATCACTTCCGGGGGTAGTTATGGAAAAGTATTTGATCAATCCCAACCAGCGGATCGCCACCATCAGCAAGGACATTTTACGGCCATTTCAGCGAGCATCTGGGTCGCTGCATTTATGACGGTATTTTTGTAGGCAAAGACTCTAAAATTCCCAATGTGAACGGTATGCGCACCGATGTGGTTACGGCGCTGAAAGACATGGGCATTCCTGTGCTGCGGTGGCCCGGCGGCTGCTTTGCCGACGAGTACCACTGGACGGACGGTATCGGCGAACAGAAGGGTCGTAAAAAGATGATCAACACCCACTGGGGCGGTGTGGTGGAGGACAACTCCTTTGGCACCCACGAGTATTTTGAACTCATCCGCCAGCTGGGGTGTGACGCTTATGTAAACGGCAATGTAGGCTCCGGCTCTGTGCGGGAGATGAACGAGTGGGTCGAATATATGACGTTTGACGGCGTATCTCCTATGGCGGACCTGCGAAAGAAGAATGGTGCCGATAAGCCCTGGAAGCTGCGCTACTTCGGCGTTGGCAACGAGAGTTGGGGCTGCGGCGGCCACATGAACGGCGATTACTATGCGGACGAGTTCCGCCGCTATAACACTTATGTGCGGGATTATACTGCCGGGGAGCATATTTACCGTGTGGCCTGCGGTCCCAACGCTTTTGATTTCAAATGGACGGAGCAGGTGATGCGCAAAGTGCCCGGCCAGGCGGACGGTCTGTCGCTCCACTACTACACCGTACCTTATAACTGGGATCACAAAGGCTCTGCCACGGCGTTAATTTGAAAGATTATAACCGTACGGTGGCCAAGGCCTACCGTATGGAGGAGCTGGTTCGCCGCCATACAGAGATTATGAATGCCCTGGACCCCCAAAAGCGGGTGGATCTGATCGTAGACGAGTGGGGTACTTGGTTTGATGTGGAACCGGGCACCAATCCGGGCTTTCTGTACCAGCTAAACACCATGCGGGACGCTATGGTGGCTGCGCTGACTTTGAATATTTTCAACAAGCACGCTGACCGGGTACAGATGGCGAATATTGCGCAGACGGTGAATGTACTGCAAGCAGTGATCCTAACCGAAGGGGACAAGATGGTGCTGACCCCCACATACCATGTGTTTAAGATGTATAAGGACCACCAACAGAACACGCTGATCGGCTCCTACCTTACCAACAGCAATACCGTAGAGTGCGAGGAGTGCAGTGCACCCCAGATGATCGAGTCCGCCTCTGTGGACGAGAACGGCACCATTTACGCCACGGTCACCAACATCAGCGCCACCAAAAAGGCCAAGATCAAGTGTCAGATCGCCGATACCAAAGTTTCAACCTTGCGTGCCGAAATTCTTACCGGAGATATGCACGACAAAAATGACTTTTCCAATCCGGACGCGGTTCAGGTGCGCCCCTTTGACGGTGTACGCAAGCTGTCCGATGGTTTTGTAGCTGAGCTGCCCCCTTGCAGTGTAGTAAAGTTCGTTATAAACGAAAAATAATGGAGGAGCTTTGCAAACGTTGTCTGTTGTATGAGGCAGGGGAACGAGCGGCCTATACACAGGTGCAAGCATATTTGGAAACCGTGCCACCGGAAGAACTGGCAAGTCCGACTGTGCGAAACAGTCGCCTAAGCCAATGCCGTCATTGCGACCAGCTGATCGCCGGTATGTGTCGCAAATGCGGCTGCTATGTGGAGGTTCGCGCAGCACTGAAAGACAGTTCTTGCCCCCATACAGAGGGCAGAATGTGGTGATGAACGCCGACTTGAACAAATTCAAGTCGGCTTTTTCTATGGGCTGATTGTATGAAACGCCTTTTCCTTGACCATACTGTGGGTATGAGTTTTTATGAGAAGAGCGGACGCTGGCTGCAAGCTCTATGGGGCGCGTTCTGCATTGCGGCTGTCCTATTGGCCCTTTGCCAGTTGCTGCAGATCAGCGAGGATTTATGGAATCATCCATGGAGCAGCATAGCTGCAACCTTTGCCAGACAGGCGGAAGAAATTGGCGCCTTATTTCATTGCCTTTGCTTTGCCGTATCATCTGTTACCGGAGAGTCGCGCCAAGTGCGGGTTGTGGAGCGCCCTGAGTTACGGCCTGTTTACTGCTTTGTTTACCGCTGTTACGAACAGAGAACCGGGATTGGTGTGGCCGATCCTGTTGGGGCTGGGAGCCGTGCTGTGCAAAGACAGAGTAGGGGAGAAGCAAGGGCTATTGCTGCTGCCCGTGATGACGCTGGCGCTTGGCGGTCTCTTGGGTGCTGCGCACGGTTATTATGAGAATGCGCTCCTGTGGCTGCTGGGTAAGCTGGGCAGTAGTACCACTGTTTCCGGCGTAGTCTTCGGCGTCTTGAATACACTTTTGCGCCCGTTGTCCGGGGCGTTTGAACAGCCGGTGTATCTGCACAGCGCCGGTGGCACCGTGTGTTGAACGGCCAGATCTTAACCGGCGCCAAGAACATTTTTGCCGCCAAGCCGGATCGTTTGGCAACCGCGCTATTTTTGTCCGGCAAAGGGCTGCAACTGTTCTTGTTGCCCGGGTTTGCATTAACTCTGGCCGACTGCGGCAAGACGCGCAGCAAAGCCGCACTGGCGTTATTTACCGTCGGGTGTGTACTCAGCGGCCATACGGAACTTTTTACCTTATTTTTGGCGCTGGAAAGTCCGTTTTTGCTGCTGGCCTTTGCCGGACTCACCGGCGGATGTTATTTGGTGTCTGCGCTGCTCAATCTCCACTGGGGATTTTTGCAGAATGGGGGAATCGTGGAGTTTCTCCTGGCACAACAGCAGCGGCGCACTGCCTTATCTTGTGGGCGTGACATTTTGCGTGCTGGCCTATTTTGTCAGCCGGTACACCGTGGTACGCTACGGCATTGCGGAACACAGCTGCGTTTGGCTGCCGAAAGATCTGCGCCCACTGGTACAGGAACTGGGTGGTCTACAAAACATTCTTGCCATTGAAAATGACGGTGTGCAGGTGCGCAATAGCAAGCGAGTAAACACTTGCTCCTGGAGGGAGAACTGAAGGAAGACCGCTTTATAACCGATGATCCGCAGATACAGGCACTAAAAAGAATATCTGCCGTAAAGAATTTGTTCTAAACAGAAAACAGCATGTAAACTCCTTATGCACAGGAACAAACGCTTTTCCATTTGAAAGGTCAGTCGATGGCGGAAGATTCATACTCAAAAAGATAATCGCAAAAGGGACTGATGTGGTACCTTTTGCGATTTTTATATTGTTCAGAACAGGGGCTTGCATTTAGCTTTTGAATTTGCTATAATTATACAAAATAAATATTTTGTATAATTTAGGGGAGTTGAAACAGTGAAAAAGCGGAATTTGGGCAATTACCCATGCCCGTACAGGACTATCTGTTGTATTTGGAGGCCATCAAAGGTCATAGCGAATTATCGGTGATCGAATATGCGTCGGATTTGCGCACCTTCTTTCGCTACCTGGCCAAGGAAAAAATCTGTATCCGCCTGACACGCCGGACGATCAAATGGATCTACGGCAAATCAATATTGACTTTATCAAGACCATTACGCTGAGCGACGCCTACCAGTTCTTAATCTACTGCAAGAATCAACGCGGCAACGCGGAAGCCACCCGTGCGCGGCGTGTGATCGCCATACGGCGCTTTTTTATCTATTTAACGGACAACCGGCACTTGCTGGAGGAAAATCCAATGAAGTGCTGGACGCGCCGAAACAAAAAAGCCCTTCCAAAGTACATGACCTTGGAAGAAGCACGCCACTTATTATCCGTTGTAGACGGCAAATACAAAGAGCGGGATTACGCCATTTTGACCTTACTTCTGAACTGCGGTATGCGACTGAGCGAGTTGGTGTCCATTGATTATAATGATATAAAATCAAACGATACATTGGTGATCACCGGTAAAGGCAACAAGGAGCGCACCGTGTACTTAAACGATGCCTGCAAATCCGCCGTTTCCGCCTATATGCGTGTGCGGCCGCACGACGGTGTAAAGGACAAAGCTTTATTTCTAAGCAGCCGCAACCAGCGGATCAGCCCCAAGACGGTACAACACATGGTGTACGCTTATTTGGACAAGGCCGGGCTGGGCGATCGAGGCCTGTCCGTGCATAAGCTGCGCCATACGGCTGCCACTCTTATGTACCAAAATGGACATGTGGATCTGCTGCTGCTTAAAGAGATTCTGGGCCATGAAAACCTGGGTACTACGGAAATCTATACCCACATCAGCGACGACGCAGCCAAGCGCCATCGAGGCCAATCCCCTTGCCGCATCTTGATGCGCCTAATCGAGATCACAGAACTGAACAAACTGGTCAGCCCTGCATTACATAAGGCGGCCAACGCCACGAAAGCGGCGGAAATCAGATATTTTTTACATAATCCCGCACCTGAATTTCAGCGGGGGACTCCCCTGTTGCATCGTCTCGCTTGACGGACAGGTGAAAGATGGACTTGGACATATCGGTGCTGATTTTAATGGTGAGCATGACCACCGTCAGCAAAATAGAGGCCGCCGGAATCACCATCAGCACACAAACAACACGCCTTTCAGGCGAAAAGTCATATAATAGTAGCACACCTGCATACCATAAGCAAAGCCGCAAGTCATGGGCACAAAATGAATTAGCGGAAAGCCAATCATACAAAAGCCCAAAAAGACCGTTACCAAAAATATACTGAAATACAAGCAAAAATCATTGAGAAACAGCTGTAAAAGCGGTTCTCCCCTACTCTCAGCAGCGCGTTAACTGTGTCGGAGCGAATTTGACGGTACAGCACGCTGCCCAACGCTAACCCGCAGGTGTAAAATACCAGGGAATAGATGTAAGTTCTATGGGTCTCCCAGCGAAATGCGCGCAGCTCATCCGAAAAACGCCGCCGCCAGGTCCCGCTTCTCCCGAGCTCGCTCATAAGTGCACCCGCCTGTTGCTGACGGCTGCCAGCGCAGCGCACACCGGCATACCCAGCCAGGCGCAGTACCAATAAACCGGCGCCGGAAGGTGCCATACAGTAGTGTACCACCATTAGGACCATTGCAGGCACAATGGCAGCCAATGCCAATGGCAAGCGGCTGTTTTTCACCCCGCGAAGCGCCCATTTTGCAATGAGAAAGGCACAGAGAAAGTCGATCCCCGCACAGATATACGCGATCAGCTTAAAGTCAAGATCCAGTTTATACACCACCAGTGCCCCTACGGCACAGAAAGCACCAAGCAGCACACGTGGCACCGTGACACGAAGCAGATAAAGCAGCAATACGGTTTTGTTTGCCTACCTGAATTTTGGCATACCATCACCCTCGCTATACCGTATGCGCCGCAAGTAAAAAATAAGAACGAAAAAAGGAAAGCTGCTCAGAGAGCAGTCCTTTTTAAAATGTCGCTTTTAAATTTCTCGATTTTCTTCCTGC